>Ga0335072_10000389_pt1 | contig 88913 bp, 75 predicted proteins | sample Lox_Sample_21_FD_206725 | JGI IMG/M metagenome (GOLD analysis project Ga0335072, IMG submission 206725) | Soil microbial communities from Loxahatchee National Wildlife Refuge, Florida, United States - Lox_Sample_2.1 | ecosystem: Environmental > Terrestrial > Soil > Wetlands | place: USA... | reverse complement strand
TCAGCGGCACTTCTCCGGTGATGAAATCGCTGGCGCGAATTTCTCCGCGCGCAATCGATTCCAGCGCCTCGCGCATGAACCGGGGCGTATGGTGGAACGTGGACTTGATCGTGACCTCGGAATAGTGCAGCGCTGACGGATCGATCTTTACTTCCGACCCGCGCGGGCACCCTCCAAACAGGTTCACCGTTCCGCCCTTTCTCACCAATTGCAGCGCCCATTCCCAAGTTTTCGCCTGGCCGACCGCTTCGATCACGGCATCCGCCCCGCGGCCGCCGTCGGTGAGTTGTTTTACGAGCGCCACGGGATCGTCGATCTCTTCCACGTCGAACGCGGCAATCGCACCCAGCCGCTCGGCGGCCTTCATTTGGCTCAACCGCTTGCCGATGGCAATCACGCGCACACCGCGCGCGGAAAGCACGCGAATGAACTTCAGGCCGATGGGGCCGCACCCGATGACAACGGCCGTGTCGTCGGGATTGATGCCCGTCTCATGGATGCCGCGCAGGACGCACGCCAGCGGCTCGGCCATCGCGGCGTCTGTAAACGTGACGCTTTCGGGAATCTCGATCAGGTTCTGGCGCACGATTCTTCCCGGGATGCGGATGTATTCCGCATAGGCGCCGTTATTGAAGAGCAGGTCTTCGCAAAGATTCGGCTGGCCTTTCAGGCAGTAAAAGCAGGTGTTGCACGGAGCGGAATTCGACGGCAGCACGCGCATGCCCTTGTGCAATCCGTGGTTTACCGAACGCCCCTTTTCCTCAATCACTCCCGCCAATTCATGCCCGAAAAGCGAGGGCGGCTGGATCATCCGCGCGTGATAGCCTCGCTTCCACACCTTCAAATCCGTTCCGCAGGTCAGGGCGACTTCCACGCGGACCAGCACCTCGTCGTCCGCGAGCTTTGGAATGTCCACTCGCTCAATCTTCAGATTTTCCTGGCCGTAGAGTACGGCCGCGGTCATATGTCCGTTGCGTTCGCTTCTCATGCGTGATGTATCACCACTTTCAGTGTATTCTCAGACGGCCGAGCAGCCATTTCCAACGCTTCCCCAATCCGCTCCAGCGGGAACCGGTGCGAAACCATGTCGCGCACCGGCAACCGGCGTTCAAACACCAACCTCGCCGACTCTTCCTGGTCTTCAATCGACGCGCTGTAACTCCCCAGAATTTCCTTTTCCTCGACTCCTACGGCCGCCGCCGGGAACTCCAATCGCATCACCGGATCGTTATGAGCAAACAGTAGCACGCGTCCGCCAGGGCGTGTCAAAGCCAAGCCTTCAGCGACCAATGACGGGTTGGGCACGGCCAAAAGAACGGCGTCAGCGCCCCTTCCGCCCGTGCGCTTCCGCATCTCTTCGAGCAGTGAATGCTTTGCCGGTTCGAATACTTCCTTCGCTCCGTAGCGCAGGCTCGCCTCGCGACGTCCCGCCATCGGGTCGCTGGCATACACTTCCGCGCCTTCGAGCTTCGCCAGCAACATCAGCAGCATCCCGATCGGCCCTTGCCCGATCACCAAGACTATTTCTCCGGGAGCCACCCGCGCTTTCCGCACGGCCTTCAAGCAAGTGTTTACGGGCTCGACGAACGTCGCTTCTTCAAACGTCACGTCGGGCGGCAGGAGAAGCATTCCGCGCTCCACGATCCACGGCATCGCGCGGACGTATTCCGCGAATCCTCCACCGTTCGGATCGAATCCAGCCGTCAGGCCCGTCTTCTTATACGTCGCACACTGAGAAAACAGTTTTCTCTCGCAGTAGAAGCAATTCTCGCAGGGAACGTGGTGGAAACTCACCACGCGGTCGCCGGGTTTGAACTTCGTCACTCCGTCGCCCACCTTCAGGACCGTGCCCGCCAGCTCGTGTCCCAAAATCTGCGGCGGTTTCACAAAGCCATGGTGGATTTTCTTGATATCGGTGCCGCAGATCCCGCAGGCAGCGACGCGAAACAGCACTTCTCCTTCGCCAATTTCGGGAACCGGTACCGTCTCGACAACCACCTGCCCTTTCCCGCGGTACACACCCGCCCGCATCATACCGGCCGCTCGCCCCGGCGGAGGCTCCTTGGGAATCGCTTGTGTCGTCGCTTCGCTCATCGCATTCAGTCGTTCAACGGCCTGCACCCGCTCCGTGTGCTTCGAGTACGCTCATTTTCTCTGAGATATGACCGATATATTTCGTAAGAAAATCCGCCAGATTCTCTGCCGCCTTCTTGCTCTGTTGCCCCAGCCTCACAAGCCCCGGCAGAGCTTGCGGACGCAGAGCGGCCTGTCCCAGCACGCGCGCCACGCTCACCTGCCCGTCCTCGTTCAAGATTCCGTTCATGTCGAGCGGCAGATCTTCATCCACGGCGTCGCTGATCGCGCGTATCGCGATCCCCGGAATTCCTTCTTCCCTGCCGGCTAAAAGCACGTCGAAGCTCTCCATCTCCACCGCGTCCGCCGTCTCACCAAGGCGGATTTTCTCTTCGGCGGTCGCCACCACGTGTGCAGCCGTGTAGAACCGCTTCACCACCTTCGCGTCGCATGCTTCGGCAAATTCGACAAGCGGCCGGCTCGTTTCCAGATAACCGCCGCGCGCATGTGGGTCCAAAGGCTCACAAGCGACGCCTCGTGCTGCAATCACCTGCCCGACCTGCATCTCCGGTTGCAGGGCGCCCGCAAGCCCCGAACTGATCAGCACCTCATAGCGTTCGTCGCCGCGCAGAATTCTGGTCACGGCGCGCGCCGCCCGCTTTGTCCCCACGCCCGTCACAACGGCCGTCACGTTCGCGCCCTGAATCTCCGCGCGAAACAGTCCGTCTTGCCCGGCGTCCCGATCTTCGCGGAATCCCGCCGCTTCCCGCCAGGGTGCGAACTCATTCGCCAGCGCAAATGTGACCAAAAATCGCAAATTCAATCCTCACGCTGCCGCGCGGACCGCAGACCTTTCTCCCGCACTTTTTTGCGCGCTCACATATCCGTGAGTCTCGTACCAGCGCACGGCGCTTTCGAGCGCCTTCTCTACCGGCCCAGCGGCATAGCCCAATTCCCGCCCGGCCTTATCGCTGGCGACAAACATCTTGTGCCGCGACATCTTCACGCCCTCGACCGGTATCTGTGGCTCCCGTCCTGCCAGCCGCGCCAACCACGTATCGGCATAGCCCGCCACCATTGCAACCGCGTGAGGAATCTTGATTTTCGGCGCGGTTTTTCCCGCGATGAGGGCAAGCGCCTCCAGGATTTCTTTCAGCGTCATGTTCCGCCCGCCGAGGATGTACCGCTCGCCAACACGGCCTTTTTCTGCCGCCAGCAAATGTCCCGCCGCCACATCTTCCACAGGCGCCACATTCAATCCCGTGTCGACATATGCCGGCATCTTGCCATTCAGAAAATCGACGATGATCTTGCCCGTAGGAGTTGGTTTCCAGTCCCCAGGCCCCACAGGCGCCGTCGGATTCACAATCACCACCGGCACTCCTCTGGCGGCAGCCTTCTTCGCTTCCTCTTCCGCCAGGAATTTCGACCGCTTGTAGTGGCCGATCATCTCGCACAACTCGCTGCGCGTCTCCTCATTCGGTAGAGGGCCTTTGCGCGGGACGGCAATCGTCGCCACCGTGCTGGTGTAGACAATCCGGTTCACGCCCGCGCGCTCCGCCGCTTCCAGCAGGCGTCGCGTGCCATCCACGTTGCTCTCGTACAGTTCCTCCGGCCGCCGCGTCCACAGGCGATAGTCCGCCGCGACGTGAAATACCCGCACGACACCCCGCACCGCGCGTTCGATGGAGGCACCGTCTCGCAGGTCGCCTTCGACGTAGTCCATCGCAATGTTTTCAAGGGCATCCCGCCGGCTTCCAGGCCGCACCAGCACGCGCACGCGTTCGCCCCGGCTCGCAAGCTGCCTTGCGATGTGGCTCCCGACGAACCCTGTCACGCCGGTGACCAACGTTGTCATTCTGTTTGGGATTCTCCTGGCCGCGCTACGCCCAGCGGCCGTCGCTCTGCTGCAGCTCTTCAGCGGATATTTTTACGGCCACGAACCGCCCCGCGCCTTCGCGCATGTTCCGGTACCGCGCCAGAGCGTAGAGCGGAAACGAGTGCCGGTAGAGGTGATACCGCAGATAAAACACACACGGAAATCCCGTTCCCGTGAATTCCGGCTCATCCCAGGTTCCCGCTTCATTCTGATGTTTCACGAGCCACGCCACAGCTCTTTCCGAGGCCGCGTCCTTCGCTCCCACCGTGGCCAGCAGCCCAATCAATCCCCATGCTGTTTGCGACGCCGTGCTCTTGCCGCGCCCTTTCGCTGCCGCGTCGTAGTAAGAGTGGATCGACTCGCCGAATCCTCCGTCCTCGTTTTGCACCGACTTCAGCCACTCCGCCGCTCTCATGCAATCCGGGTGATGATTCAGGCTCAGCAACTCAAGCGCCCGCAGCACGCCGCTCGTGCCGTAGACGAAGTTCACTCCCCAGCGCCCGAACCACGCGCCCTCTTCGGTTTGATCGTGGCGCAGAAACGCGCGAGCGCGCTCGACCACTGGGTGCGACGCATCCCAACCCATCTGCCCCAGGCATTCAAGCGCCCGCGCAGTCACGTCCGCGGTTGAGGGGTCGAGCATCGCGTTGTGATCCGCGAAAGGAATATTATTCAGAAACGTCAGGTTGTTTTCGTGGTCGAATGCGCCCCATCCGCCGTCGCTGTTTTGCATGCTCACCAGCCACGCCAACCCGCGCCGGATCGACGCTTGCAGCCGCTCTTTTTCGGGATCGGCGACACGGCTGAGCGCCATCAAAACGAAGGCCGTGTCGTCCACATCCGGATAAAAATCATTCCGGAACTCAAATGCCCACCCGCCCGGATCGGCCTTCTTATTTTTCACCTGCCAGTCACCGGGGCCTAGAATCTGCTTGTCCACCAGCCAGCGTTCGGCGGCAATCAGCGCCGGATGGGCAGGATCGAGCCCTGCCTCTTCCAGCGAGACCATTGCGATTGCCGTGTCCCACACCGGCGAAATGCACGGCTGAATGCGCAGCGTATCGCCCTCATGAATCTCGTATCGTTCGAAAAATTTGATTTCGCGGGACACCAGCGGGTCGCTCGGCGCCTTCCCGTCTGCCAGCAGCGCACAAATTGTGTTCATCATCCCCGGATAAATCGCGCCCAGGCCCTCGCTGCGTTCCATCCGCTCGAACACCCACTGCCGCGCTCGTTCAATAGCCATCTTCCGCAGAGGATTCCGCGGCAGCCGTCCGTAGAGCTTCAGAGCCCGGTCCACGGCCAAAAAGAATGTCTTCCAGGAAAACAGCTTTCCGTTCCACGTAAGCGATGGCGGCTTTGCGCCCGGATTCTTGAACAGTTCGGTCACTGTCACGCCTTCGGGCAGGTGCCAATCGGGTTTCAGCGCGTAAATGATCGAGAGAGGTACGACGATCGCGCGCGTCCACGACGACATCTCGATCAAATTGACGGGAAACCAGGAAGGTAGCAACACAAGTTCCGGCGGGATTGAAGGCACGTGGCTCCAATCGATTGCCCCCACCATCGCTAGGTAAAACCGGGCGTAGGAGTTGGTCTCTTCCAAGCCGCCAAGTTCGAGGATCTTTGCTCGTGCTGTTTGCAGGTGCGGCGCGTCGATCACATCACCCGCGACCCGAAGAGCTACGTACGCTTTCACCGTCGCGTTCAGTTCCGACGGCCCTTCATGGTAAATATTCCATCCGCCGTCCGGTTGTTGCTGCCCGCGGATGTGATTGGCGAGCTTCGTCACCTTTTCCGATTCCGACTCGCCGAGCAAATAAAGATAGAGTATGTAGTCGGATTCGAGCGTCGTGTCCGCTTCCAGCTCGCCCCACCAGTAGCCCTCTTGCGCCTGCGCGGCCAGGAGCCAATCGTTCGCCTGCCCGATCGTTCTGTCAACCGTCGCCCCAAAATCCTTCGCGGGAACGGTTGCGGCCCCTGAAGCCGTGCCCAGTATTCTCAGCCTTGCTTCCGGTGTCATTCTCTATCGGCTCTCAAAATCTAAAGTACTTCATCTCGCCAAGTACAAAAATTGCCGCTATGGTGCCCCGTCATTTGGTCCATTCCTCTTGGATCATCCCCGCTGCTGGAAGGAAAATCGTTCGGTACTGCCCCAAGCCTCTGTGCTTGGTCCTTGCCGCCCCCCAATTGTGCAACGCCTCCATGTGCGTCTGGCAACGCCCAACCTTTTCTCCGCCTCAGGCGTCCTCGACGGTAAGCGTTCCGGCTTGGACCTGTTCCCCCGTGCCACTCTAACACTCTACAAATTCCCTAACGTTAGCATTATCTTTAGGTTTGGCCTATTGGTCAACTAAAAACTATTCAGCCTGCACTTCTCAGATGTCGTTCGGACCTGTTTCGTTGCGTGACAATTTTCTTCATTTTCTAGGCAAGCAAGGTTCGATTTGATGAAGTGTCATGGAATTCCAGGTGGGAGCCACCAACCGTCTCAATTTGCGTTTTGCACGCAACTTCCCCTCTGGTCCATTCCGTCTTTATTCGCCAGAGCTTCTCTTTTCCAGTTCCTTTACGCGTTCGGCAAGCTCCGGCAGCCTGCCAAACCAGCCATACTGCTCCTTGAATTTGACTAACGGTCGTGCAGGTGTCCCCCACACAATTTGTCCTCGCCGGATTTTTTTGCCCGTCGGGATTCCCGCCTGTGCTCCCAGGATTGCGCCGTCCTCAATTTCGCAATGGTCCGCTATCCCCACCTGCCCACCCACGACAACCCGGCTTCCCAACCTGCTGCTGCCGGAAATGCCCGTCTGTGATGCAATCACCGAATGTTCCCCAATCTCGACGTTGTGGGCGATCTGCACCAAGTTATCTACCTTCACACCTCTGCCGATGCGCGTCGTCCCAAGCGAGCCACGGTCCACGGTCGTGTTCGCTCCGATTTCCACATCCTCCCCAATCTCCAGTTTTCCTACTTGCGGGAATTTCCAGTAGACACCTTCTCCATATACATATCCGAATCCCGGCGCTCCCAGCACAGAACCCGCGTGAATCTCTGTCCCGTTTCCAATCGACACTCCCGCATAGACCGTCACGCGCGGGTGCAGACGGCATTGTTGTCCTATCCGCGCTCCCTTGCCGATAAAGCAATACGCTCCGACCGTAGACCCATCGCCAATCTCCGCGCCTTCTTCGACTACTGCAAACGGTCCTATCGATGCGCTCTTCGCCACCCGCGCCTTTGCGGACACAATTGCAGAAGAGTGAATTCCCGGCTCCTTCGTTTCCTTGCTCAAAAGAATGGCGGCGGCTTTGGCAAAAGCCAGCTTTGCGTCCTTCACCTCCAGATTCGTCTTGCCCGGCACACGGATTCCTTCCTTCACCACCACGCAACTCGCTGCTGACGTCTCGGCTTCGCCTGCATAGCGCTCCGCTTCGACGTAAATCAAATCCTCAGCCATCGCACTCGCCGCTCCCGCTACTCCCGAGACTTGCAATCCTCCATCGCCCGTCAGCTTCGCGCCCAGATGCTGCGCCAATTCCCTCGCTGTTCGCATCGTCCTCGCCTCCTCGGCCGGATCATTCAACACGGATAGATTGGCTCTTCTCCAGGCGGCCTTGTCTTCCATCTCTTGTGCGCCCAGAGCCACTGGTCCGGGAATTTCCGGACGTAGCTCTCAATCACGTTGGTGAACTTCGCCGTGTTCGCCACTACATCTGCTTCTTCATCTCCCGTTCGAACCAATTCCACCACCGACTGAAATCCAAGCCTGTATTTCTTCTCCGTCGCGTCCCAGGAAAGAAACCCCGGCACGACGGCTGCATCTGTCCGCAAGGCAATTCGCGCCAAGCCTGAAGTCGTACAAGCCGGCACCCCGAAAAAATCCACAAACACTCCTTCGCCCCACGAGGTATTGTGATCTGCCAGAATGCCCACCGTCCCGCCCTCTGCCAGCACTTTCAGAATCGCCCGCGCCGACCGGTTTTTTTCGATAGGCTCGTTGCCGGAAAGGCACCGGTAGCGATTGATCAGCGCGTCCACTCGCTCGTTCGCCACCGGGCGCACCAGAAAATGCAGCGGATTGCCATACAGGGCGTGGACGAACGGAGCCAGTTCCCACGCGCTCATGTGCCCGGTCAGGAACAGCACGCCTTTGCCGCGCCGACGGGCGCAATCGAAATTTTCGAACCCGTCCACTGCGACGATTTTCTTGATCGTCTCGCGCGTGTACTTCGGAAATTGCGAAAATTCCCCGGCCATCCATCCGATTTGCCGCACCATTCCCCGCACCACTTCTTCTCGCCGCTCGTCCGTCCACTCGGGGAACGCCAGCCGCAAATTGAACATCGCCACCCGCTGCAATGGCGGCCGCAGCCAGTACGCCATTTGTACGAATTTTTCGCCGGCAAACCGCGCAGCCCATCGTGGCAACAGCCCCATTCCCTTCAGCCCCAGCCACGCCGCGGCATACTCCACCCGTTCTCGCATTGCGAGCCATTATGCAAGACCCTTCGCAGCCCGCGCTAGTCTCGCCTCTCTGTCTTTTGCGCTCCCAAGGAGTGATAAACTCTTTCGCCTTGCACGCTTCGTCAGAAAAAACTCGCCAGCAGAACCTTGCCGCCGCCTGCGCTTCTGTCATAGCCGTTATCGTGTGCCTGTTCGGCAATCTCGGCGCTATCGGACTTTTGGGCCCCGACGAGCCCCGCTACGCCTGGATCGCTCGAGCCATGGCCGATTCCGGAGACTGGGTAACACCTCGCCTTTACGGCCAACCCTGGTTTGAAAAACCCGTCCTCTACTACTGGGCCGCCGCAATCGGCTTCCGCGTCCCTCTTTCTTCCGAGTGGGCCGCGCGCCTTCCCTCCGCCGTCGCCGCACTCGCCGCGGCCATCACCATTTCCTGGCTCGCTTGGAATTTCTTCGAACCGCTTCGCAATTTCTTTCGCGGTCCCGCGCTTTTTGCCCCACTCCTCTTTTCGACCACGGTCGCAGCCATCGGATTTTCTCGCGCCGCCACGCCCGACATGCTCTTCAGCGCTTTTCTCGCTATCGCCATGGCTTTTGCCGCAGCGATCCTTCTGTGCCGCGGCGCTCTCGCAGCATCAAATGCGTACAACCCTTCGGTCTCAAGCGCTAATTCAAAAAATACTTCGCTGCTCCTTATCGGCTGGGGCGCGTCCCTGGGCGCCGCCGTCCTTGCGAAGGGCCCCGCAGCCATCCTTCTCGCGGGCGGAGCCATTCTGCTCTGGGTCATTGTCTCGCGCGATCGACGCTCCGCCTTCCGCCTCGCTCATCCGCTCGCGATCGCCGCGTGTTTGCTCGTCGCTCTTCCCTGGTACGTGCTCTGCTCGCTCCGCAATCCCGATTTCCTGCGCGTCTTCATCTGGCAGCACAATTTTGAGCGCTACCTCACCCCCCTCTTTATGCATCGCCAGCCATTCTGGTTCTTCGGTCCCATTTTTCTTCTCGCGCTTCTTCCTTGGACTGTTCTTCTCTGGCCCGCCGCTCTTTTGGGAATCAATCTCTGGCGCAAGAAGTCCTGGCAAAAATCTCCTGGCTGTTTCTTCGTGTGCTGGACGCTGTTCCCAATCCTTTTCTTCAGCCTGTCGCAATCCAAGCTTCCAAGCTATGTCCTCCCTTCCATCGCCCCGGCGTGTCTTCTCCTCGCAGCCGCCTTCTTCCGCTTCGCTCGCAGTGAAGCAGGCACACTACCCGTCTTCCGTCTTTCGGTAGCTTCTGTAGGCCTCACGTGGATTTTTCTCGCCATCGCGGCGCTCTTTTGGCTCCATCGCGTTCCCGCCTCCGAACGCACGGACCTTCACGCATCGCTTCTCCCGCTCGCTCTCCTTGCCTTTGCGGGAGGTGTCGCCGTCTTCGCGCTTGCATTTTTCCGTCCGCGAGCTTCGGTCTATACCTCCGTTTTTTTCTCCGTTCTCTGCATCGCCATCGCTGGCCACAACTTTCTTCCGGCGCTCGACCCTTACGTCTCTGCTCGCCCGCACGCGCTTCTCTTCACCAATAGCCATTTCCCGAATCGCATCTTCACCTATCAACTCCCGCGCAGTTGGGACTATGGCTTGGCCTTCTACTTCGATCGTAAATTGCCGGAGTGGTCTCCTGCCGATCCAGAAGCCGCAATTCTGCTCACCACGCCGAAGGGTTTGGAAGAAGTGAAGCAGCAGCGCCGCTTCAGCGGTCCGCTCGAGGAAACATACAGGGGAGTGTTGCTCGTTCCGGTCTTGCCCGCAGCCCGCGACGAAACGCGTTAGCTACGGCTGCGCCGTCGCCGGCAAGTTCTGCAGGAAGAAAGTCACAATCTCGTTTTCGTAGGCGTGACGGTCGTCGTCGGTCATATCCGAATAGCTCACCCGGTCCTTCTGAATCTGCTTCGGATCGGGCGCACGAAGAAACAGATCGAACGTATCTTGCGCCAGCCCCGGTTTGTCTTCCGATTCGATGAACAGCTTCGGGATTCCCTGCGTCTTGCTGAAATTTTTCGTCACCGGAGGCGTGTTCCTGTACTGATAGTTCAGCATCTTGAATCCGAAATCCGACAACCGCGTCACGTACGGAATAATCGACAGTCCGGAATGCGCCACCAGCAGGTGCAGCATCTCATGCGGGTCCGCGTACGCGTTGTCAACGGCCACGGCCGCAATCCGCGGGTCCGACGTCGCCGCTTCCAACGCCACATATCCGCCCAAGTCCACACCCCACACGCCGAAATGCTTCGTGTCGATGTCACTCCGCGTCGCAAGCCCCTGAATCGCCGCCTTCAAATCTCCCGTCTCTTTGTAGCCGAGCGTTGTCAGCCCCGGCGTCGTCCCGTGCCCCACAAAGTCGAACAAGAACACGTTGTACTGATGATCCTGCAGCGCCGAGGCCAGCGTCAGCAGGTCCGCCCTCTGCGACATATACCCGTGGCACACCACAATCGTCGGCCCGCCTCTTAGGCCCGGGAAAAACAGGCCATCACGATCAGGCATTCCTGGCACGGAAAAGGAAAATGACGATGGCTGCCCCATCATCACGTTCAGATCGTAGGTAGCAGGACTTCGTGGCGGGCGCAAAATCTGGTACAGAAGAAAACCCGAAATCGTCCCCACCGAGACGACGGCAAACAGTACGAGCGCCAGGACTGCGGAAACGACCTTGGCGATTCGCGTAGTCGGGTAGCGAAGCTCTGAGAGGACGGCCATCCAATAGTTGCGGGCGTCCCGCCTTCAACGCCTCGTCAAATTAAATCGTAACACAACTCCTCAAGCGCCCCTTCCGCAGCCAGTTAACCTTTCGGGCAATTTGGTCAGGCGGATGCCCAAGTCTATAATGGCTCGGGGGCGGAACAACCCGGCTCAATGCAAATTTTGGATCTCCGGCAAGTTCACGCGAAGACTCTCGACCCTCTTTTCCAGGAAGAGGCTCGCCGCTGGCAGGAAGAACTTTTCTGGGATTACCGTCCGTCGATCGAACTCATCCGCAAATTTGTCGATTCGCGCTCGCTTGGCGGCTACATGGCAGTCATCGACTCCAAGCCCGCGGGTTACGGCTATTACGTCCTCGAAGATTTCAAAGGCCTCATCGGCGGCCTCTTCGTTTCTTCGCGCGTCGATCAAGCGGCCGTCAATCAGCGCTTGCTCCGCGAAATGTTCCAGTCCCTTCGTGCCACTCCCCATCTTCATCGCGTCGAAGCCCAGTTGATGCCTTTCGGCACGCAGCTCGACCCGTCCTTCCTCTCACAATTCTTCCGCCTGCACACGCGCCAGTTCATGCTCCTCAACATCGATGAAGCGTCTCTTTCCGAAAAGCCTCTCTCGCCGGGCCTGCGCATCGAATCCTGGTCCGACCGCAATCTCGATTCCGCCGCCCGCCTTATCCAGCTCGCCTACGCCGGCCACGTCGATGCCGAAATCAACGACCAGTATCGCAGCGAAATCGGCGGGATGAGGTTTCTCCGCAATATCGTTCTTCTTCCCGGCTGCGGACAATTTCTTCCTGAGGCTTCTTTTCTCGTCCGCCCCGCGAGCGGCGAGCCTCCCATCGGCATGGTTCTCACTTCTACTGTCGACGCAGGCGTCGGCCACACCACACAGGTCTGTGTCAAACCGGGTCACCAAAGCCACGGCGTTGGCCGCCAGTTGATGGAGCACTCCATCCGCGCCCTCGCCCGCCGCGGCTTCCGCTATCTTTCTCTCACCGTCACTGCCGCTAATTCCGGCGCCGTGCGCCTTTACGAAAGCCTCGGCTTCCGCACCATCAAATCCTTCGCCGCCGGCGTCTGGCAGCCGTAACTACTATTTCTTCGCTCGATCCACCAGCAATCCCTTCAGCTCGTTCATAAATTCCTTCACGTCCTTGAAATCCAAATACACCGACGCGAACCGCACATACGCCACCTTGTCCAGCTTTTTCAGCTTGCTCATCAGCAGTTCGCCGATCTCCGAAGTCGTCCTCTCGCGGTCCGGCGCTTCGCTGACAAACGCTTCCGCCTCGTCCACAATCCCTTCCAGCTTGCTCACCGGCACAGGCCTTTTCTCGCACGCTTTCAGCAGTCCCACCAAAATCTTCTGCCTCTCGAATTTCTCCCGCCGTCCGTCCTTCTTGATCACCATGTAGGGAATTTCGTCGATTCGCTCGTAGGTCGTAAATCTCCGCCCGCACTTCAGGCATTCTCGCCGCCGCCGGATCAAATCCCCCGTGCGCGCCTCTCGCGAGTCGATCACTTTGTCGTCCAGATGCGAACAGAACGGGCACTTCACGGTTTGCCTTCTCCCCTTTCAGCGCCGCTTCCCTCCCACACCGCTTCTTCCGCCGCCTCGGCCGCCTTTTCTTCGGCCGCGGCCATCCGCTTCAATTCACCCATCGACCATCCTTCGCGCAGCAGCAGCGGCAACCCTCCAATCGAGACAGACGCGAACGATATGATCCACAGCATCACGGCCACCACCGCCGCAGGCTCTTTTCCCACTCCAAACAGCAGCGTCAGCACCAGGAAACTCGCCGCTTGTGCTCCTCCGCCCACCGCCGGCAGTTGAATCGCCGATCCCACCAGCGTGAACGCCAGCACTACCACACACGCCAGAAATCCCATCCCCGCAAAATCTCCGCCGAACGCTCTCATGCTGATGAAATAGCACAGCGCCACACCGAACCAATGAAGTCCCGTGTAGCCCGTCAGCACTCCCAGGTCTTCCCACGTCCGGATTCCTCGCAGCCCGTCGCTGAATCCTTCGAGCAGCGACGCCACTCGATGCCTCCAGCCCTGATGCCACTCCGGCCGCTTCAGCCGCCCCGACAGCCACTCTGCGCCGTGGAATCGAAAATAGACGAGAAAGCAAACCGCCGCAGCAAGCCCCGCCAGCAGCCCCACACCTGCCGTTCGTGCCAGAGCCAGCAGATTTGCGCTATCAGCCGACTCCACCGCCGAGTGGCGAAAAAACAGCAGTCCCAGTCCGGCCAGCACGGCTGTTGCCGCCACATCCGAGATCCGCTCGAGAATGTATACCCCGAACATTCCGGAAATTGGCAGCCCGTCTTTTCTCGCGATCAGCACCGGGCGAATTGGCTCTCCGGCGCGCCCTAGCAGAAATATGCAGGTAAATCCCATCAGCGTCGAAGCGAACACGTTGCTGAATTTCGTCCGCCCCATCCATCGCGAAAGCCGCATCCACCGCGCCGTCCGCGCCGCATGGCACAGGTAGATTACTCCCACCGCCGCGAGCATCAACCCCCAGTTCGCGCCTGCCACCGACTCTTCCACTTCTTTCCAGGAAAATCCAGCCAGCGTGATCGAGTTGCGGAATTTGTAGAGGAAAAACGCCAGCGCGGCCAGCCCGACGGCCAGCAGAATGTATTTTCTCAGCGCCCGCGCCATTGGCCTGCGACCGTACCAGCATATTTCCGCCACTGTCAAGCGCGCCGCCTCTCTCCTTTTCAACCTCCAGCCTCTGCCGCGGCGCCCTTCATTTCAAATATGAGATTTTCTTCTCCTCCCCTGTCCTTCTTGCCCTTCCGTCCAGTCTCCTAAGTCTGTCCTTCCCGCTCCCCTGCTCTTTCGTCGAGTCCTGTGCCTTGTCCTTTTTCTGTACCTTTCTCTTCCCCACTTCTTCGCCTCTTCATGCTACCCTCCATCGAGGTATGCACCGCAATGTTGCTATTGGAGGTCGCCGCGAAAAATCCCGCCCCAGGAGAGGCGATTCTTCTTTGCTTGCGAGAGCGCGCTGCGCGCGCCTCTCCCGCATTCTCGCCTCTTTCACGAATCACAATTCACGCGTCACAAGTCACGGGTTTCCCCCTTCCTAATCGCGACTGGTCGGAATTAGAAATCCTTGCATCTCATTTAAAACACAGGGTCGGGCTCATTTCTAATCGCAACCGTTTCCGACCCCATTCCCGCGCCGAATTTTTCTCTTCCCACTCTTCTGCCCCCCTCCCTTGTATTTCAATTCCCAACCCGACTAAGATGCCTCTCCAAGATTGCTCTTCGAGAGCGTCCCGCAGCCGTCAAACGAGCAATGCTTGTGCTGCCGATCGAGAGATTGAGGAAAGCGATACGTCCACTAGCGGCCATGCGCCGGATTCGCCACTCGTGTCCGCCAGCGGACACTTCAGGGAACTTTTTTACGCGCTTTTGCGTTCCTATGAGCGAGGTCCGAAAAACATGGGAGCGGCGAGGCTAAACGCGATTGGATCCCGACGCCCAACTGGTGCAGCAATGCCTCCGGGGCGAGGCCCCGGCCTGGGAAGAGCTGGTGAAACGGCACACGCGGCGCGTCTTCAACCTCTGCTACCGCTTCACGGGAAATCCCACCGAGGCCGAGGACTTGAGCCAGGAAGTGTTTCTTCGCATCTATCGCACGCTGCCGAGCTACCGTCCCACAGAGGGAGCATTTCCAACCTGGCTTGCGAGCGTGACGCGAAATTTGCTGGTGGATCATTACCGGCGCACCAAGCGCGACCGCATCACCGACTCGATCGAGGAATCGTTGCCGCAGCTCGAAGAAAAACATTCGACGGCGAGAACGCCAGACAAGCTCGCGCTTGCCTCCGAATTGAGCGGGCAGTTGCAGACGGCCCTTTCGCGCCTTTCGCCCGAGCTCCGCGAAGCCGTCATTCTTCGCGATTTGCAGCAGCTCGAGTACGAGGAAATTCGCATGGTTTTGCAAGTGCCGGAAGGAACCGTGAAATCGCGCATCAATCGCGGGCGCATCGAGCTGGCTCGCGTGCTTAAGGAAATGGGCGTGCGGCCGCATTGACGCCGCCGACCGAAAGGATTGTTCTCTGGGAGCGATAAGCATGGCTTGGGACTGCCCACAAATCGAAGAGCGGCTGAGCGATTGGCTCGAAGGGCGTCTGTCTCCCGAAGACGCCCGGGACTTCTCGGCGCACCTCTCCGCCTGCGCGCAGTGCCAGCAACTGGTCGATGGCGTTCGCGGCCTTGTGAATTCGATGTCGCGCCTTGAAATGGTTCCCGAGCCTCCCGGACTCACGCGCAAAATCCTCGATGCAACCATCGGCCCGCGCGTCAAGGTGGGCTTCTGGGAACGCTGGACGGGCTGGACTGCCGCGCAGTTGCGCCCGCGTCTCGCCATGGGCGCCGTCACCATGGCAGCCGTCGCCGTCATCGCTTTCCAGGTGTCCGGTGTCAAGGCCGCGCGCTTCCGTCACGTGGATTTGAATCCTATTTCCTACTTCCACACAGCGAATCGCCAGGCGCATCTCGTTTATTCGCGCAGCGTCCGCTTCGTCAATGACCTTCGCGTCGTCTACGAAATTGAATCGCGCCTCCAGCCCGCGCCGGAGGCCTCGCCCATCGAGCCTCCGGCTCTGCCCGAGGAGCAGCCGGCCCAGCCCGGCACGAACCCGCAGCAGAAGTCCGAAAATGACAAGCACCGCGACCGCAGCCAGATTCGCACGGCCGCCCTTGTAGCTATGTTGTCGCCCGCCGAATTTTTCGTGGGCGGCTCGACCAGGAGCTTCCAATGAACTGCGCCGTTCACACCGATCAGCAGGCCACCGGCTTTTGCCGGAATTGCGGCAAGGCAATGTGCCCACAATGCACGCGCGAGGTTCACAGCGCTCTCTACTGCGAGGATTGTCTCTCTAAGCTCCTCGCGGCTCCGGCGTCGGGCTCTCCCACGCCGCTCGGCGGCTCCGCGAGCGATTCGTCTGCCTCCGTTCCGCCGTCTGCGCCTCCTGGCGCGCCCAATCCCGCTCTCGCGGCGCTTCTTGGTTTCATTCCCGGCCTCGGCGCGGTTTACAACGGTCAATACTTGAAAGCCCTGATCCACGTTCTGATTTTTGGCGGACTGATTGCCGCGCTCAGTTCGGATCTTCCCGGCACTGGCTACTACGTCTTTTTTGCCATCGCCCTCGGCTGCTTCTATTTCTATATGCCGATCGAAGCTCACCATGTCGCGCGCGCCCGTCGCCTGGGCCAGACTGAGACCGGCACGCTTCTTCCGGAAACTTCTGCGGGTGGCAAACCCGTTGGCGCCTTCGTCCTCATCGGTCTCGGACTCCTTTTTTTGCTCGCGAATTTTGGCTTGTTGCAATCGGAATGGATCGCCAAGGCCTGGCCGGCCGGTCTGGTCGTTCTTGGCATTTATATGATCTGGACCCGCATGAACAGGGGCGAATAGGAGAGATCTCATGGCAGATGCCTCAAATACGCGATGCACATGTCTTTCCTGCCGGTTGCGCGGCATGATGGGGCCCATCATGCTCATCACCATCGGCGTGATTTTCTTGGTCGGCGAATACTCGCGCTACGATTTCGGCTATCTCTGGCCCATCCTGTTGATCGTTCCCGGCATTGTCCTTGTCGCCCAGGCGTTTGCTTCGAAGGAAGGCCACATCGAGCGGTGAATCGACGGTGAGCAACGGAGGGCCACAACGCGGATCGATTTTTACGGGGCTGCTCCTCATCCTGATTGGCTCCCTTTTTCTCCTCCAGCGTTTCGATCCTGACCTCGGCATCGGCCATCTTCTCGCCCGCTATTGGCCCGTAATCCTGATCGTCTGGGGAGCGGCGAAGCTCATCGACCATTTCGCCGCCGGAAAATCCGGCGAGGATCGCCCTCCGCTTTTGAACGGCACGGAAGCCGCTCTCCTCGCTCTCCTTGTTGTCGTTCTTGTTGGCATGGCCGTCCTCGAATGGCTGCCCCGCATTCATCCCAGTTGGGCGGCGAAGACGGATATCTTTCAGAGCCGCGTCGAGCAGACGCAATCCTTGCCGTCTGTGCAGATTCCCGTCGGCTCCCGCGTCCGGGTGGCAATCGACAACGGAAACATCACGCTTCGCGCTGTGGAGGGGAGCGAAATGCGCCTCTCCGCGGACGTGCAGGCCGCTGGATCGAGCGACACAGCGGCGAATTCCCGGCTGGGCGGCGTGCAACTCGCTGTCGACCATTCCTCCGGAGAATTCGTCGTCCACGTGAACGGCAAGAACGCCTCGGACGCTTCCGTGCACGCAAATCTCAGCCTGGATTTGCCGTCCGCAACTCCGGTCAGCGCGCAGACGCAGAATGGCGACATTCAGATTTCCGGCTTCACGTCTGGAGTCACAGCGCAAACGGGCGGCGGCGATCTCGATATTCATGACTGCAACGGCGACATCGTTGCGACAGCCGCTGGTGGCGACACGCACATCTCCAATATCCAGGGTAACGTTACGCTCAACGGCCGTGGCAACGATGTCGACATCAACGATATTTCCGGCAACGCGACGCTCGCCGGCAGTTTTCTTGGCACCGTCGTCGTCCGCAACGTAGCGGGAAACACTCAATACGCCGAGACGCGCACGAATCTGGTCGTCGCAAAATTGTCTGGCCGCATCGAAGCCGATGCTGACGATTTGAAGATTACCGGCGCGGCCGGGCCCGCACGCGTTTCCACCCGCGATAAGGACGTCGAAATTGATGACGTTTCGGGACCGCTCGACGTCGCCAATACGCATGGCGATGTCACCGTGCGTTTTGATAATCCGCCGTCGCAATCTGTCAACATCGCCAACGGAACTGGCGACGTCACGCTGTCTCTTCCTGCGGGCTCGAATTTCCGGATTTCCGCCGTGGCGGGCTCGGGAGAGGTTGACAGCGATTTCGACGCTGATAGCCTGCAACTCGTAAACGGCGATTCCAGCGGGAAATTGTCGGGGAGTGTCGGCTCGGGCGGCCCGGGCATCAGCATCACCACGAGCTATGGCACGATCCGGTTGCGAAGATCTAGTTCTTGAGGCCGCGCAGACGGTCCAGAACTTCGAAAAATTCGGGGAAGGAAACGCCGGCGCATTCCGCGTCGCGAATCGTTGTTTCGCCTTCGGCGCCGAGCGCGGCCACGGCAAGCGCCATCGCGATGCGGTGATCGCCGTGCGGTTCGATCGTCGCGCCTTTCAGTTTTCCGGCGCTTCGTCCCGCGACCCGCATTCCGTCCGGAAATTCCTCCACGCTCGCGCCCATTCTTCGCAGGCCCTCCGCCAAGGTCGCAATGCGGTCGCTTTCCTTCACGCGCAATTCCTTAGCATCGTGAATCTCAATTCCCTTCTCCGTGAAGGGGCCGAGTGCAGCCAACATCGGCAGTTCGTCGATCATCTCCGCCACTTGCGCGCCGGAAATCTCTCCGCCGGCAAGTTCCGCATGACGCACCGAAAGATCGCCCACGAGTTCGCCGTGCCGCGCCTGCAGCGCCGTCGGATGAATCGACGCTCCGATCGAGATCAGGAAATCCAGCACACGCGCGCGTGTCGGATTCAGTCCCACGTTATGCAGGATCAGCGCCGATCCCGGCAAAATCGTCGCCGCAGCCGCCAAGAACACGGCGGAAGAAAGATCACCCGGAACATTCAGTTGCCGCCCTGCGAGCTTCGCGCCCGGCTGAATGCGAACCGTCGTCTTCGACGCATCGATCTGCGCGCCGAATTCCCGCAGCGCCAATTCGGTGTGGTCGCGCGTGCGCACGGCTTCGTTCACGCTCGTGGGACCGTCGGCGTAAAGTCCCGCCAGGAGGACCGCAGATTTTATCTGCGCGCTCGGCACCGGCGGCGTGTAATCGATGGCCCGAAGCTTCCCCCCTCGAATCACCAACGGTGCGCGCCCGCCGTCTTCCGCGCGAATCTCAGCGCCCATTTGCGTCAGCGGATCGATCACGCGGCGCATTGGCCGGCGGCGCAGAGACGCATCGCCCGTGATCGTTGTGGTAAACGGCTGCCCCGAGAGGATTCCGGAAAGCATGCGGATCGTCGTGCCGGAATTTTCGGCGTCGAGCGCGCGGCGCGGCTCCCGCAAGCCGCGCAAGCCGCGCCCGGCGATCTTGACTCGCTCTTTGTTCGCGTCGATTTCGATTCCCAGCCGTTCGAGACAATGGAGAGTGCTCCGGCAGTCTGCGGACGTGGCGTAATTCGCGATTTCGCTCGTGCCCTCCGCCACGGCGGAGAGGATCGCGTAGCGGTGCGAGATGGATTTGTCGCCTGGGAGTTCTGCCATTCCCGAAAGCGCTCCGCCGGGAGAAATGATTTTTTTGCTCACGAAAAAATTCTAGCATGGCCGGCCGCTTTCGCCGGAGATGGCATCTCGTTGGAAACATTCCTTTCGGGGGACATTCGCGAACTGTGGCCCTGGAACCCCCCTCGGTGCGCTCATTTGCTTCGGCGGGATGGGGCCGTTATGATGTTTGTCCCATGGCCTTGACGCCCCGGAAGTGGCACTCACTCATCCCAACAATTCTTTTTCTGATGCTGGCAGCGACGCGATGGGCTGCCGCCGCGCCTGCGCCACAGGCTCCGGCCGGGGAAACCAATGCGACGTTTCCGCTCGATCAAGTCCAGCCGGGAATGAAAGGCGACGTCTACACAATCTTTCAGGGCGACCAGATCGAGAAGGTGGATCTGAACGTGATCGGCGTGCTGCACAACGCGCTCGGGCCCAAACAAGACGTGATTCTGGTCCGCCTTCTCGGAGACGAGGTGGCCAAGACCGGAGTGGTGGCCGGAATGAGCGGCAGCCCCGTCTACATCGACGGAAAGCTCGTGGGCGCTCTTTCGCTCAAACTCGGCGTTTTCACGCGCGAGGCCATTGGCGGCGTGACCCCGATTGCCAGCATGTACGACGTGCAGAAATCGACTCCTGAGGAAGCGGCCGCAAGCGCTGCAACGATGAATGGCCAAGCCATGGCGATGGCCGTGCAGAGAATTCCGCTGCCACAGGCATTTGCGCAGCAAACTAGCGTTGGCGAAGGCCAATTCCTTGTGCCGATCGAAACGCCGCTGATTGCCAGCGGTCTTTATCCGGAAACCATCGCCATGTTCAGCAAGCAATTTGCGAACTGGGGAATGTCGATGATCGCCGGCGGGACATCAACGCCGTCACCGGCGGACGCGCAAATCAAACCAGGAGACATGGTCGGCGTGGAATTAATCCGCGGGGATTTGTCGATTGCGCCAGGCTGTACAGTCACGACGGTTGAAAACGGGCGAATCCTCGCGTGCGGCCATCCGATTTTTGGCTTCGGGGCCGTGCAGATGCCGATTACCCGCGCGCACGTACTGATGACGCTTGCTTCGGCAATGGCTTCGACAAAAATCATCACCACCGGCGAAACGATCGGCACTCTGACGGGCGATCATGTGACGGCAATCGAAGGGCGGCTCGGCGCCGGGCCGGCAATGATTCCCGTGGAAGTGGAATATCAGACGCCGAATGTTGACAAGAAATTTCATTTCGAAGTAATTGAGAACCGGCTGCTGACACCTACGCTGGTGGCACTAAGCGTGTTCAACGGCATATCGAGCAACACGGCTTCGGGCGAAGGCATGACGCTTGAAATGAACGGAACGATCGACATTGAGGACCACTCGCAGGTGAAGCTGGCGGACTTGTTCGCACCTACCGATGTCCCCATCCCTGCCGGGTTTTTATTGGCGACGACCGTGCAAAGTTCTTTTTCGAGCATTTACAGCAATCCGTACGAGACTCCCAAAATTGAAGCCGTGCACGTGAAGGTCACGGCCTTACCGGAACGGCGGACCGCGACGATCGACAACGCCTGGGTGGAAAAGAGCGAAGTACGGCCGGGCGAAACCGTAGGAGTGAAAGTGCTGCTTCGACCCTATCGCGGCGAACCGGTGATCCGGGAGATCCCGGTGACAATTCCTCCGCAAGCAGCCAAAGGGACGCTCGAACTGCTGGTGAGCGACGCGGACACACTGAACAGGATGACGGAGCTGCTCGAAGCCGGCTCGCAAGGACAGCTTTCCGGACTTGAAGAGCAGATTCAACTGCTCAATCGCGACCGCCGGAACGACCGCGTGTACGCGACGCTGCTGCAGCCGACGCCGACGCTCCTGGTGGAAGACAAAGAAATGCCGAATGCTCCACCCTCGGTGATCAACGTGTTCGACCAGCGGCAGAATCCGGGCGGGGCGCGGCTGCTTTACCAGTCACGCGTTGGGGAATGGTCGATTGAAATGAATCAGGTGATTTCGGGCGAGCGCCGCCTTTCGATTACGGTGAAGTAGAGCGCACACGCAAAGGAGATTCGCAAGAATGAATTGCCGGAAGATGGCGGTGGTATTGTTGACCGGTGGACTTCTGTGCGCGGGCCCTGCGGGAGCGGAGCACACACACAACTGGCGGCAGAGTGAATACTCGGATTTCGATCGCGGCACGGCGCGCGGCGTGGCGCTGCGCAGCGACGGCAAATTAACACCGGCGCCGAAATTCGATTCCTACTCGGACCCAAACCTCGCCTATGTCTGGACACTGGCAACGGATTCGAAAGGACGGCTGTACGCAGCGGGAGGCTCGGACGCGCAAGTGCTGCGGCTGGATGATCCTGCGAAGCCAACGAAAATTTTTGAATCTGCGGAGCTGGCAGCACAGGCGCTGGCATTCGATTCGAAAGACAATTTGTACGTGGGAACGTCGCCGGACGGAAAGGTTTACAAGGTTACGCCCGACGGCAAAAAGAGCGTTTTCTTCGAGCCGAAGGCGAAATACATCTGGGCGATTGCCGTCAGCCCACAGGGCGACGTGTTTGTCGGCACGGGAGACGAAGGAAAAATTTTCGTAGTAGGACCGGATGGCAAAGGAAAGCTTTTCTACCAGAGCGATGAGCGGCACGCACGATCGCTGGCGTTCGATGCCAAGGGGAACTTGCTGGTAGGGACCGATCCAAGCGGGCTGGTCCTGAGGATCGAAGTGAAGAAGGCAAACGCACAGGCGGCTCCGGACGCCGGCCCTTCCTTTGTAATCTACGAGACGAGCAAGAAGGAAGTCACTTCCCTGCTGACCGACGCGAGCGGAAATATCTACGCAGCGTCCGTAGGCGAAAAGCAACGTACCGTGGGCGTGTCTTCGATCATGGCGGCGCAGATTTTATCGGCACAGGCCGCGGCAGCTGCGGCTGCGACAAGCGCGCGCGAAGGGGCGCAGGGAACGGTGGTGGCGACACAAGGTGCGACACCTCCCGTGTTTCCCTTCTTTCCTTCCACCAGCGGTGGATCGGAAGTGGTGAAGATTTCTCCGGACGGATCTCCTGACACGCTGTGGACCTCGCGCGAGGATCTGGTTTTCGCGATGGGATTCACGGCGGACGGAAAACTATTGTTGGGAACGGGAAACAAGGGAACGATCATCCAGCTTGAAGGCGACAGCGTGTACTCGACCGTGGCGAAAACGGCATCGTCGCAAGTGATGAGCCTGGCTCGCGGATCGGATGGGCGCATTTTTGTGGCAACGGCAAATCCCGGAAAGATCTTTTCGCTCGGTCCCGGCTACGACGTGAAAGGCAGCTTCGAATCGGATACGTTCGATGCGCGGATTTTTTCGCAATGGGGGCGGCTGACCTGGTGGGGCGAGAACGGCGCGATGCAAAGCAAAGTGGAGTTTTACGTGCGCTCGGGCAATACCTCGAGCCCCGAAAAGAATTGGAGCGCCTGGGCGGGCCCCTACAGCGGAGCGGGTGGAGATAAGGTGAATTGCCCACCGGCAAGGTTTGTCCAGTGGAAGGCGGTTTTCCTCGACAACGACCACAGCGGGCTGCCGTCGGTCACGTGGGTGAATTTGGCATACCTGCCGAAGAACGTCGCTCCGGTTGTGGATGATATCGCGATACAGGATCCGAACGTGCGCGTTCAAAGCTTTGCGGGGCAGGCCGGCCCGGGAGCGCCGCAACCGGCGCAACTTCGGATGCCGCAGAGACAGGGAGTGCAAGCAACGTTTGCCGCGGCCTTCGGACTGCAGCCAACTACAGAAACTGGCGGCCGACCGGGAAAGGTGGAAGTGCCGCCGCAGGGATTTTCCGAGCACGGGTATGAAAGCGTGCTATGGAGCGCCCACGACGACAACGACGACGATCTGATCTATTCGGTGTATTACCGCGCCGAAGGAGACAACAACTGGCTTCTGCTGAAGGACAAGGTTACGCAGAAGTTTTACTCCTGGGACACGACGACAATGCCGGACGGCGCGTATTATCTGAAAATCGTCGCGTCCGACGAGCCTTCCAATCCGCCCGACCAGAAATTGACGGGAGAACGCGCGAGCGACCGGTTTGTGATTGCCAACACGCCGCCGAAGATTGTGGATCTCAAGGCCGACGCAAGCGGCAGCACTGCCAAAGTAACATTCACGGCGACGAGCACAGCCGGAGCCGTGGCGCGCGCGATGTATAGCGTCGATGCAGGTGATTGGCGAGTGTTGTTTCCCGTCGGAGAGCTTTCCGACGCGCCGAAAGAAGACTATCAGTTTTCAATTTCCGGGCTGAAAGCCGGAAATCATATCGTTTCCGTGCAGGTGGGGGACGCGTACGACAACACGACGGCGGCCAAGACGACGTTTACCGTAGCGGAGACGGCTTCGAAATAATCACGCCGGAAAGAAAGAGATTGTCTGGCGCGCTGATCCCGCGGCCTCAGTTGTCCCAGGTTCTGTAGGATTGCAACGGCTTGTAGCTTTCGACGTAGGCGCCGACTTTCCACGCGCCATTCTGGCCCACTTTGTCTACGTGGACGACGCGCGCATTGCAACGAACGTCTTCCGTATTTCGCCCGGTCAAATCACGCGGAAGAGTGAAGAGCATCTCGACTGCTTCGCCCACCTCGATTTTTTCTCCCGAAAGAAAGCAGACGCCTCGTTCGGAAATATCGATTGCCTCTCCTTCGAATTGGTCCACGGAAGCCACGGCGGAGCGTGTGGCGGCAGCCGCGGCACCGGGTTTGACGACTCCGATGGAAGCGGCGACTTGCTCACTCAAAAAGCGGAAGCGGATGGGTGCGGCAAACAGCTTACGGGGAGACATGCGACGTTCGATGGAGTTCATGTTGGCCTCCGGCCGACAGGCGAATTTTGACGCGGGAAAAACGAGGAAGGGGAGATCAGAGAATCCCACCGGAGAAGAAGCGAGTCAACAATTTTAATGTTGGAACGAAATCAGAGTTAGAAAATGGGCCGCTGCGAATCTGAAGCGAGATGCGCTGTGCCATAATGCAACGCGACGAGCCATGAAAACACAGACAGAATTTGTCACGCCGACTCTTCAAGACATTCGGGAAGCGAGAACGCGGATTGCCGCGCACATTCATCGGACACCCGTGATGACGAGCGAATCGCTGGACAAAATTGCAGGCGCGCAGCTCTATTTCAAATGCGAGAACCTGCAGAGGACGGGATCGTTCAAGATCCGAGGTGCGACGAATGCGGTTCTATCACTCAAGGATGAAGAAGCACAAAGAGGCGTGGTGACGCATTCCTCGGGGAATCATGCCGCGGCGCTCTCTCTGGCGGCGAGATGGCGTGGAATGCCAGCGTACATCGTGATGCCCTCGAATTCCCCACAAGCAAAGAAGGACGCCGTGCGCGCTTACGGCGGAGAAATTACGGAGTGCGAGCCGACGCTGGGGGCGCGGGAAGCGGCAGCTGCGGAGCTGATACGAAAAACAGGCGCGATATTGGTGCATCCCTACAACAACACACGCGTGATTGCGGGGCAAGGGACGGCAGCAATAGAGCTGCTGGAAGAAGTGCCGGAATTGGAAGCGATCATCGCACCGGTGAGCGGTGGAGGATTGCTGAGCGGGACGTCGATCGCGGCGAAGGGACTGAAGAATGGCGTGCGAGTGATTGGGGCGGAGCCGCAAAATGCGGACGACGCAAGGAGGTCGCTCGCGTCGGGAAAAATCGAACCGGCTTCGACAAAGCAAACGATGGCGGACGGGCTGCGGGCGACGCTGTGCCCGCTAACGTTTTCGATCCTGCGTGAAAATGTGGATGAGATCATACCGGCAGAGGAAGAGGAAATAGCCGGAGCAATGCGCGCCATTTGGGAACGAATGAAGCTGATCGTCGAGCCCTCCGGCGCGGTGGCTGCCGTGCCGCCGTTGATGCGAAAAATCCGTGGACAAGCAAAGCGGATTGGGGTCATTCTCTCGGGCGGGAATTTGGACTTGGGGAATATTCCGTTCTAAATTCGGGGACAGGCCAGCTCTCATTCCGCTTCGTGACATTTTAAGAAGACGCGTCCTGCACAGAGTCTGTCCAAGGGCAATCCGATTCCCTTTTCCACTTGACGAGCGCAACAGTGCGGCCAAATCACTGAGGAGATCCATGCGATGAAAATGCGCGCAATTTTTTGCAGCGTTTTGATGGCGACGCAATTGGCGATGCCGCTGCCGGGATTCGGACAGCAGGCGGCTCCGGCAAAGCCAATGGAGGGATTCAGCGCGAAGTCGGCGGAGCAAGAGATCGTCTGGGAGAAAAAATTCCGTGATGGGGTACAGGCGGAGAACATCCGCGCATACATGAAGCGGCTGAGCGCGCGGCCGCACCACGTGGGATCACCTTACGACAAAGACAACGCCGAATGGATCCTGGCGCAATTCAAGAGCTGGGGACTGGACGCGCACATCGAGACGTACGACGCGCTCTTTCCGACGCCCAAGGAGCGGCTGCTGGAACTGCTGGAGCCGACGAAATACACGGCGAAGCTCCAGGAGCCTGCGCTGGCGGTCGATCCGACTTCGGACCAGACGGCGGAGCAACTGCCGACCTATAACGCCTACTCGGCGGATGGAGACGTGACGGCAAAACTCGTATATGTGAATTACGGGATTCGCGAGGACTACGAACAACTGGACCGGATGGGAATTTCGGTGAAAGGCGCCATCGTGATTGCACGCTACGGAGAAGGCTGGCGCGGGACAAAACCGAAAGTGGCGGCGGAGCACGGAGCCATCGGCTGCATCATCTACTCGGACCCTCGCGGGGATGGCTACTTCCAGGGAGATTCGTATCCCAAGGGAGGCTGGCGGCCGAGCGAAGGCGTGCAGCGCGGGAGTGTGATGGATACGGCCTATCCAGGCGATCCGCTGACACCAGGCGAGCCTTCGAAGCCGGGTGTTAAGAGACTGTCGATCAAGGACGCGAAGACGATTACGAAAATTCCCGTGCTGCCAATTTCGTATGCGGACACGCTGCCGCTGCTTTCCGCGCTTGGTGGGCCGGTGGCGCCGGAAGCGTGGCGTGGAGGACTGGGAATCACGTATCACGTGGGGCCAGGGCCGGCGGTGGTACACCTGAAGATGGAGTCGAACTGGGATATCAAGCCGGTGTACGACGTGATTGCGACGCTGCACGGTTCGGATGACGCAAACGAGTGGGTGATTCGCGGGAACCATCATGACGCGTGGGTGAACGGGGCGGAAGATCCGATTTCGGGGCAGTCTCCCATGCTCGAAGAAGCGCGGATGTTGGGAGAATTGCACAAGCAAGGGTGGACGCCGAGGCGGACGATTATCTATTGCGCATGGGATGGAGAAGAACCCGGACTGCTGGGATCGACGGAGTGGGTGGAGGATCATCTGGCGGACTTGCAAAAGCACGCGGTGGCTTATGTGAATTCGGATTCGAACGATCGCGGATTTTTGGAACCGGGCGGAACACAGGATCTGGAGGAAATGCTGAGCGGAGTGGCAAAGAGCGTGGAGGACCCGGACACGCACAAGACGGTGTACGAGCGGTCGTATTTGAACAGCATCGGAAAAGCGAAGACGCTCGATGACAAAAATAAGGCGCGCGAGCGCACGGACCTGATTGAACCGATGCTGGGCGATGGCTCCGACTACACGGCATTCCAGGATTTCGCGGGAATCTCCACGATGGACCTGGGATTCGGCGGAGAAGATGATGGGGATCAGTATCACTCGATTTACGACGATTTCTACTGGTACACGCACTTTTCGGACACGGATTTTTCCTACGGGCGGGCACTGGCGGAGACGGCCGGGACGACGATGATGCGACTGGCAGATGCGGACTTCATCCCCGTGGATTACGCGCCGCAAGCGAAGGCAATCGATGAATACGAGACCGAACTGGAGAAGCTGCTGAAAGACAAACAGGACGAAATTGCGGAACAGAACCTGGAATTGAAGGAAGGAGTTTTTCAGGCGATGGCCGACCCGCACAAGACCTACGTGCCGCCGCCCGCAGAGCCCGTGCCGCCGTACATGAATTTCAGTCCGCTTAAGAATGCGATTGAGAAGCTGAAGGCGAGCGCGAATGACTACTCGCAGGCGCTGGCGAAATACCGGGCGGAAGGCTCACCGGCACTGCCGCAGCAATCCCTGGATACGGTGAACGAGGACTTGCTGCAAGTGTCCCGGCTGTTCCTGGACCAAAAGGGACTGCCTGAAAGGCCGTGGTTCAAGAATCAGGTGTACGCGCCCGGAGCGTATACGGGATACGGAGCGAAGCCGATGGCCGCGGTGCGGGAATACATGGACGAAAAGAAATGGACGCTGGCGGATGAGCAGGTACCGCGAGTGGCTGCGGTGATTGTCAACGTATCGGGAGGAATCGAGAAGGCGGCAACGGACCTCGAGACCGCGCTGAAACAAGGAAATCAAACCGCCGGACAATAAGACTAGAACCTGTCTGGCTCTGTTGAAATCCTCTCGAAACATCTGCTGCGATGTGTCCGCCGTTCCGGCGCCGAGATCCCTCGTCGTAGCAAAGACGCCCGATTTTCGCGCAATCCCCAGATGTAAGCTCGAAAATCGAGCTGCTCCTCCTCGGGATGACAATGTGAACAGGGCAAAAGAAGCTGGGTGTCAACAGAGACAGATGGCTTCTAGCTTTCCTCGACGGGGCGCCAGTCGGAGGGCGGAAAAGCGATCTTCCAAAAATCGGGCGCGGGGGAATCGAATTCGAGGGCAACGTGAAATCCCTCGGGCATTTCCTTGCCTGGACGAGCGACCTTGCAGGCGACCTTTTCTTTCGTGGTGCCGTGCTCGAGAACGAGACGTGTTTCGGGCGGGAGACTCTGCGTCATCACAACGATGGCGCCCGCTGTATTGACGCTGAGCGTGAAGACGTCGAAGGTGACAGGCTTGCCTTGCAGCGCAACGTGAACGTTGGCGCGGACGCGAAGCAGAACGCGCTGGCTGTGGCGCCGGTCGTCGCGGGCTGCCGCCGGCTGGCGGGAAGATGCATGAGGCGCAAGCTTGGCCGGAATAACACCTGGTTTGGATGGGGCGGAAGAACGGCTGGGCGCAGGGACTTTCAACGATTGCAGTTTCAAAGGTCGACTCCCCAAAAATCAAAAAGTTCAGCGGCCAACTCGATGCCTAGATCCCAACCGTCGGGCCGCTGCTGTCCCTTCCAAACCACCACTGCTTCCACTGCCTGGTGCGTCGCAAGGTTCGTCAAACGGATGCGCTGGTTCAGACTCAACTCCGCAGGACTGACGAGCAGGCAACCATAGCAGTTCACGACACGCGTAAATCCGGTTTCAAAGCGCAAAGGCCCTTTGCCGTTCCATTCGATGGCGACGGGCACGCGGGAGTTCATGCGTGCGCCCCGCCGTTTGGGACGGCTGCGAATATCGCGGGGCAGGTCCTGCGTAAAGGGCATCCTGTAAGCTTCGATTGCTTCGCGGTGGCGCGAGCCAGGGCGCCGCGCGAAGGAGTCTGTATGGAGGACGCGCCTAGCGTCCGACGCCATCCTAGGTGCGCGGTAAGAGCAGGTCAATGGTACGAAACGACAGGTCGCGGACCGTCCGGAAGAACAGGAGAAATTAAAGGCGAGAAAAAGCGAAGAAACAGCGAATTGTTGGAAAGAGATCAGTCCGCAGAAGCGGGATGATCGGCCAATTCGGTGCGGCCGAAGCGACGACCGAGCCAATCCTGGAAGGAATCCATGTACGTGTAGAAGACGGGCGTGAGGTAGAGCGTGACAAGCTGAGAGAACAACAGGCCGCCGACCACGCAGAGGCCGAGGGGACGGCGTGAATCAGCGCCGGCGCCAAATCCGAAAGCGATGGGAGCGGTGCCCATGAGAGCGGCCATCGTGGTCATCATGATGGGACGAAAGCGTATGAGGCTGCCTTCGTAGATCGCCTCACGGGCCGATTTGTGGCCAGATTTTTCGCGGTCGACAGCGAAATCGACCATCATGATGGCATTTTTCTTCACGATGCCGATCAACATGATCACGCCGACGAAGCCATAGATGTCGAGGCTGTAGTGAAAAATCTGAAGCGTGAGGAGGGCGCCGAAAGCGGCGGATGGGAGACCGGAAAGAATCGTGATCGGGTGAATGAAGCTCTCGTAGAGGATTCCAAGGACGATGTAGATGACCAAAATCGCGAGAATGAGCAGAATGCCGAGCCCGGTAAGAGAAGACTGGAAAGCCTGGGCTGCTCCCTGAAAGGAGGCGCTGAAGGTGGCGGGAAGGGTCCGGCGGGCCAAGTCTTGAACTTCATTGACTGCGTCGCCGATCGCGAAACCGGGCTTGAGGTTGAAGGAAACGGTGACGGCTGGAAGCTGACCAAGATGATTGACGCTGAGCGGGCCAAGGTTGGTCGAGAGCTTTGAGACAGCGTTGAGAGGAACCAGGGTGCCGGTGCTGGAGCGAATGTAGAGCATCGAGAGGGCGGCGGGATCGCTCTGATATTTGTCTTCGAGCTCCATGATGACCCAGTATTCGTCGTTCGGCGCATAGATGGTCGAGACCTGTCGCTGACTGAATGCGGTATAGAGAGCGTCTTCGACCTGCTGCGCGGAAACGCCGAGGGCGGAAGCTTTGTCGCGATCAATATCGACATTGACCTGAGGATTGGAGATGAGGAGGTCGCTAGTGACATCCTGCAGCCCAGGCAGCTTGGCGACGCGCTGCGTGAAGGGAATGGCCTCGCGATAGAGCTCCTCCGTGTCGGGCGTTTGAAGCGTGAATTGATATTGGCTCTTGGTGAGATTGCCGCCGATCTGGATAGGCGGCGGATTCTGCATGTAGACGTTGATGCCGGTGACGGCGGCAAATTTGGGCCGAAGCTCTTCCATAACTTCGTCGATTGTAGGGTGATGTCGGAATAGAGGCTCGACAGCACGGAGAACATTGCCAATCACCGGCGTCGAAGCGTATTTGGTCTCAAGGCCAAGAATAAACTGGCTTGGGATCTCGGGCCGTTCCGAGCGGTTCTTAAGGTGAAGGAAGAGGATGCCCTGATTATTGCTGCCAAAGCCTAGAGTGGAGAAAAAGTCGAGCCGGTTGGGATCGGCCATGGCCACTTTGTTGAGCGCCTCCTGATGCTTGACCATGGAGTCGAAGGAAATCCCCTGCGCGGCTTCAGTGAAGCAAAAGATCTGCGAAGCGTCTTCCTCCGGCAGGAAGCCTTTGGGCATGATGACGAATTGCCAAAGGGTGATGACGAGAATGACGCCGGAAACCGCCATGACAATGACTCTGTGGCGCAGCGCCCATTGCAGGGAGACATCGTATTTGCGGTGGAGCCAATCGAAAAAATCCTCAAGGGCCATATAGGTGCGGCCGTGCTGCCGCTCCTTTTGGTGACGGAGAAAACGGCTGCAGAGCATCGGCGTGAGCGTGAGCGAAACGATTCCGGAAACCAGAATGGCAACCATGATGACGACGGCAAATTCGTGCAGCAAGCGGCCCATGATTCCGCCCATGAAGAGGACGGGAATAAAGACGGCGGCGAGAGAAAGAGTCATGGAGAGAATCGTGAAGCCAATCTCCTTCGAGCCGGTCAAGGCCGCTTCCATTACCCCCTCGCCCATCTCCATGTGGCGAACGATGTTTTCGAGCATGACGATGGCGTCATCGACGACGAAGCCGACAGATAGAGTGAGCGCCATGAGGGAGAGGTTGTCGATCGTGTAGCCGAGGAGATACATCACAGCAAAAGTGCCGACAATGGACATCGGCAGAGCGATGCTGGGAATGATGGTGGCGGAAAGATTGCGCAAAAACAAAAAGATGACGAGGACGACGAGCGCGATAGCAAGGAAAAGCGTGAATTTTACGTCGGAAACGGATTCACGGATCGAAACCGAGCGGTCGTACAGAATGCGCATCGTAACGGAAGGGGGGATGATGTCGCGGAACTCCGGGAGGACCTGCTTGATGTTATCGACGACTTCGATGGTGTTGGTGCCCGGCTGGCGGCGGATGGCCAGGACGACGGAACGAGTGTCGTTCCACCAGCTCTCGACTTTGTCGTCTTGAACGCTATCGAAGACCTTTCCGATATCCTCCAAACGCACCGGCGACCCATTCGAATAAGCCACGATGAGCGGACGGTAGAGTGAGGCATGGGCCAATTGCCCGTTCGCCTGGAGCGTGAATGCCTGATGCGCTCCCCAAAGAGTGCCGACCGGTAGATTCACGTTAGAGTTCTCAACTGCTGTGGCTACCTGGTCGATGCCAATCTGGCGCGAGGCCATGGCCTGTGGATCGAGCTGGATGCGAACCGCATATTTCTGTGAGCCGTAGACCTGCACCTGAGCGACGCCCTTGATCATGGAGATGCGTTGACCGAGAAGCGTTTCCGCATATTGATCGACCACGTACATCGGGAGCGTCTTCGACCCGAGCGCCATATAGAGGATGGGCGAGTCGGCAGGGTTCACCTTGCTGAAAGTGGGAGGAGTAGGCATTTCGGGGGGAAGCTGCGGAGCAGCACGGGAAATGGCCGCCTGGACGTCCTGCGCGGCGCCGTCGATATTGCGACTCAGGTCAAACTGAAGAGTGATAGAAGTGCTGCCCTGAACGCTGGAGGAAGTCATTGAGTCGATGCCAGCGATGGTCGAAAACTGCTTCTCAAGAGGTGTAGCGACGGCGGAAGCCATCGTATCGGGGCTGGCACCGGGCAGAGAAGCGGAGACCTGAATGGTCGGATAGTCAACGTTTGGGAGATCGCTGACGGCAAGCGCTCGGTAGCCGATGATGCCGAACAGAAGAATCGCCGACATGACCAGCGTCGTCATGATCGGGCGACGAATGAATAGTTCGGCAATGCTCATCGAGATGCCTCAGCTTCCTGCAGGGCCACCTGATTCCGGCTGGCGGATTTCCACCTTGATGCCGGGAAGCAGGCGCAACTGGCCATCGGTGACCACCGTTTCGCCCGGCTTGAGACCCTGGGAGACGATGGCTTCGCCGCCAAGAGTGCGCGCGACTTTCACGGGGCGGTTTTCGGCAGAGTTGTCGGCAGTGACGACGTAAACGAACTGACCGTCCTGGCCGGTCTGAATTGCCTGTGAAGGAACGGTGATAGCGTCTTCTTCCTCGGCAAGACGCAAGGTGACGGTGGAAAACTGGCCCGGCCACAGGCGGTGGTCGGGGTTCGGGAAAGTTCCTTTCAGCTTGATAGTGCCCGTCGTGTTGTCGACGGTGTTATCGACGAAGGACAAGTAGCCATTTTCGGCAACGGTGTCGCCGTAGGGCACCGCTTGGACCGCGAGTCGCCCTTCCGCCATATATTTCTTGATAACACTAAGGTATTGTTCCGGGACTGAAAAATCGACGAAGAGGGGCGTGATCTGGTTGATGACGACCAGGACCGGAACGTCGTTCTGCTTGACCAGATTGCCCGGATAAACCTGCAAGGCGCCTGTGCGGCCGTCAATGGGAGATGTGATGGTGCAGTACTGCAAGTTCAGGTTGGCAGCTTCCACAGCGGCTTGGTCGGCGCGAACGGCGGCGTCGTCCGCCTCGGCCGTTGCTTGGTTTTGATCGTAGGTTTCGCGCGGCGCTACGCCTTCGTGGAAAAGCTTAGCGTAGCGTTCTGCCTGCACATGAGCAAGCTCCGCCTGGGCTTTGTCACGCGCGAGATTTCCCTGCGCCTGAGCAAGAGCAGCCTGAAACGGACGAGCATCGAGAGTAAAAAGAAGCTGGCCCTTCTTGACGAAGTCACCCTGCTGAAAATGGACGGCGTCAAGAATGCCGTTGACTTGGGACTCAATCGAAACCTTCGAGTAGGCCTCGCCGGTTCCGATGGCGGTCAGCTCGATGGGAACGGTCTTTTCGACGGCTTTGGCAACCGTGACCGGGACGGCGAGGTTGGGCGCAGTCTGCGCCGTTTTCGTGGCGCAACCGGAGAGAAGAGCCATTGCACACAGCAACACAACGAGAGGAGAAGCGTGCCGTATATTCTTGTTCGAGGCTTCCAAGTTCACTTTCCAGGTGTCACTTCGAGGCACCGCGTGACCCCGCAGAATGCTCCCTACTATCATACCGTGTCCGCCCCCAGATGTGCTTCACCACTGAAGTCCCTACAAGAGAAGCAGAATGGCCACACCCAGACATTCAGCGTATCTAGGCTATTGGACGCAGAAGAAAGCAATCGGTTTGCGGAGAGAGGAGAGAATCAGCCGGCCGCCGCACGGTCCAGAAACCAAATGACGGCGCCGGAAGGCTGGAGCTGGCGAGCGGGGTAGGCAGAGGGCTTACCCTCCGGCTCGCTGCGAAGCTTCTCAATAATGTCACGCTTCTCTGCCCCGGCAACGAGAAAGTATGTGTTTCTCCCCTGATTCAGTACAACCGGCGTGAACGTAAGCCGATTGGGAGGTTTGGCCGGGGCCTGGACCGCCATCACCCAGCGAGTTTTCTCCTGCAATCCAGGCGAGCCGGGAAAGAGAGAAGCGGTGTGGCCTTCGCCGCCGAGGCCCATCAACTGCACATCGAATTGGGGAGGGGCCGAGGCGAAGAACGCGCGCAGAGTGGATTCGTAGTCGGCGGCGGCGGCCTCAGGAGTCGGCAATTCGGTGCGAAAGGGGTGAACGTTCGCAGCAGGAATAGGAACGCGAGAAATGAGCGATTCGCGGATCATACGGTAGTTGCTGAGCGGGTCGTCGGGAGGAACGAAGCGCTCGTCACCCCAGAAGAGATGAATGCGATCCCATGGCGTCGAGGAATGATCGCGCTGGGCCCAAAGCGAGTAAAGGTTTGCCGGCGTGTGGCCACCAGATAAGGCGATTGCGAAGCGGCCGCGCTGAGAAACTGCTTCGGCAATCAGCCGATCCATGTCGCCAAGCACGGCCAAATTGAGCGAAGGCAAGTCCGGAAGAACTCGAATGTCCATTTTCATCGGATGCTCCTGCCGGACGGCCGGCAAATGAAGGAATCGAAGCTGGCTCACGTGGTGGTGACGCCCAAACGAGCCAACTCGTCGCGAAGCTGCTGCACGTTGACGAATTGGATGACGCGCATTCCCATGTCGCGGGCACATTCAAGATTCAGGCCGCGGTCGTCGATGAAGATGCATTCCTCGGGTTCGCGCTGGGTGATTTTCAAAGCCAATTTGTAGATGCCGGCATGCGGCTTGCGGACTCCGAGATAACACGAGCCGAAAAATGCCGTGAAATACCTCCGGAGCTCGAATTTCCGGACGCGGTATTGGTTGATTTCAAGCGATTCATTGTTGAGAGCGGCCATGAGATATTTCCGCGTCGCCGCAAGCTCGCCGAGAAAAGCGAGCGATTCGGGGAACGGCTGGGACTGCTCGAACATGAACTGTTTGAATTCATCGGGAGTATACGCCCGCTCGCGGTAGAAGACGACACGGCGTACATATTCGTCGAGCGTCACATGGCCCGTCTCGAATCCGTGGAGCATGAGTTCGTGACGGTCCTCGAAGTCGTCCCAGTCGAGACGGAACTTCTCGACCGCGAGCTTGCGCGATTCGCGGTCCCATCCGTTGGTCAAGATCACGCCGCCGTTGTCCCAAAACAGTGTGGTGATGGTGGCCATTGAGTCCTCGCAGGTTGCGCGGCGGAGAGGTAGCTAGAGATCCAACCGGGCGAAGGCATTTTATCTGAAGGCAGGGGTTGGAGTCGAAGCGGAAATCTTGGCACTCCCGAGCAACGGCTGGCGCTGGTGACAGGGGGTTTGAGTGAAGGCTGCTCGAAAGAGTCTTAGTGCATTGGTGGCGCTTCGCCCCCGGCAGCCGGGCGCTTCATCAGGAATGCCAGCGGAACAAGCGCCAGGATGGCAAGAGCCAGCACGGAAACAACGTCCGTGTAGGCGAGCGATGCGGCCTGCTGCTGCATCAGCGCCTGCATGCGCGCGTAGGCGTGGCGAGTGGCATCGACCGAGCTGAACCCCGCGGCGCGAAGGGACGAAATGAGCCCCTCGAGCATCTCGCGGAACATCGGATTGCCCTGGTGCATATTGGCGACAAGATAGTTTTGGCGCGCCTGCGTAAGGCGAGTGACTTCTGTGCTGATCAGCGCGATGCCGATGCTGCCGCCGATATTGCGAACGAACGAGACCATGCTCGAGACCTGATTATTTTTGGCGCGCGGAACGCCGACGTAGGAGAGAGTATTCGAGGGAACGAAGATGAATGCGAGACCCGCTACCTGGAAGACACGCAGAAGGGCAATGGTCTGGAAGTCCATGCCGAGGGTGAGATGCGTGGCCATGAAATAAAGGCCCGCGGCGACCGAAGCGAATCCGATGGCCATGAGCATGCGCGGGTCCATCTTGGACGTGAGCGCACCCGAAATTGGCATCATGACCATCATGATGAAGCCGCCGCCGGCAAGGGCTTCTCCAGCGAGAACGGCCGGGTAGCCCATCAGGAGCTGCAGGTATTGCGGGATAAGCACGGTGGTGCCATAGAGAACGATGCCGAGAATGAACATGAAGAAGACGGCAGTGGCAAAATTGCGCTGGCGAAGGAGGGTGAGCTCGACGATCGGATTTGGATGGCGCCATTCCCAGATGATCCAGGCAATGAGCAGGATGCAGGAGAAGATTGTGCCGGCAAGAATCCAATGAGAGGCGAACCAATCCGACTCCTGCCCTTTGTCGAGCACCATTTGCAAGGCGCCAATGCCGACGGCGACGAGGCCCAAGCCGATGTAGTCAACGCGAATTCCCTGCTGGCGGACTTTTTCTTCCTTCAGGTAGGGAGGATCGTCGATCAACCGGTAGGTGAGATACAGCGAAATGATGCTGATCGGAACGTTGATATAGAAAATCCAGCGCCAACTGTAGTTGTCTGTAATCCAGCCGCCGAGCGTGGGGCCGATGGCGGGAGCGACGACGACAGCCATGCCGTAAACGGCGAAGGCCATGCCGCGTTTCGAAGCCGGGAAGGTGTCGGCGAGGATGGCCTGCTCGCTTGGCTGCAAGCCTCCGCCGCCGGCGCCTTGAATGATGCGAAAGAGAATCAGGACGCCGAGGCTGGGCGCCAACCCGCACAGAAAGCTGCTGGCGGCGAAGATGGCCACACAAGCCATATAGAAATGCTTGCGGCCGATCCGCGTGGCAATCCAGGCGCTGATGGGAAGAATGATGGCGTTTGAAACGAGATAGCTGGTAAGAATCCAGGTGGATTCATCAGAACTGGCGCCAAAACTGCCCGCGATGTGAGGCAGAGCGACGTTGGCAATGGAAGTGTCGAGAACTTCCATGAAGGTGGCCAGAGTCACCGTGAGGGCAATGAGCCAGGGATTATGGCGGGGATGCCAGGAGGCGTGATCGACGGAGAGAGCAACAGCTTCGGCCATGGAACGTCCTTGCGCAGCCGCACGCGCCGCGCTATAATAATATACATGCATGTATGTATCTTGTAAAGCGGAGATACACGGAGAGTCTCATGCCCACAACGCGCGCCGCCCACAAATTCCTGGCAGCCCCTTCCCGCCAGCAAATCCGCACCGAAACGACGCAGAGAAGACTGCTGGCGGCGGCCGAACGCATCTTTGCGCGCGACGGATTCGAGGCGGCGCGCCTTGAGGACATTGCCGCCGCGGCGGGGTATACGCGCGGAGCGCTTTACGCCCACTTCGAAGACAAGGAAGACATCTTTTTTGCGCTGCAGGAGTTGTGGGTGGCCGAGCGGATCGGTGAAGTGCGCACGCTGCTGGAAAGCTATGAGAAGCCAGAAGAGCGCCTACGAGCACTGCGGGACCAATACTCGGAAAAAGGAAAGAGCCGCAAGCTGGCCCTGCTTTCGACAGAGTTCAAGCTCTACGCCCTACGCCATCCGAAGGCACATGCGCGGCTGCGAGCACGGCAACGGCGATTGTGCAACACGGGTGCCGGATTGCTGCGGGAAATCGTAAGCGACCTAGGATTGGCGACGGCGGCTCCGGAGGAGGCGGCGACAACGGCGCTAGGCGCGGTGGCGCATGCACTGCTGCTCGAACATCTGGTGGACTCACAGGCGGTGCCGGAAGAATCGCTGCGCCGACTTCTAGCTATCATCTTTGATGCCGTGATTGCCGACGGTTCAAGAGAACAAGAGAAACCCTAGTTTAGAAGCGCTATTTCGCGGCACCCACCGCCACGGAAGAAGCCAGCGGCGAGAAATAACCGATTCAGGGCAATTCCTTCAGCAACGCTTCGCGGAGTTGCAACTGGCGCGCGCGTGAGAGCTTGCCGCCTCCGGAAGTGAGATAGAACACGTCAATCGCCATCTGTCCTTCGGTTTCGATCACGGCGATTTCGATATTGCAATCCATCTGCGCGAATTGTGAGCTGATGCGATGGAGCAGGCCGGGACGGTCTTGGGCGAGGACCTCGACCAGAGTGCTGTGCTCGGAGGCTTCGTCATCGATCAGGACGTCCGTATTCACAATGACTTTGGGAGGCGCGGGCTTGTGAGAGCGCATCCGGTCGCGCAACATTTTCTCGAGGTCGGCGCGTCCGGAAAGAACGTCTTGAATGCTTTTCTTGAAGCGATCCCATTCGGGCAAGTTCAACTCGAGAGTACGAAAACGGTCGGTGAAATAAAAGGTGTCGACAACGGCGGCAGACTGATTGGAGAACGCCGCCGCCTTGACGATATTCATGCCCCATGCGGAGAGGACTCCGGTCATGTTGGAAAATAGATAAGGACGATCGCGCGTGACGAGCGTGATTTCGTACCAATGCCTGCCCCGGCGGAGAGAGAGCTGCACGGGATCGGCCGCGAGCCGCTCGGCCATTTCCATATGACTGAGAATTTCCTCGACAGAATAAGAGCGGAGATAACGCCGCGGCAGTCCCTCGAGAAAATGCTCCAGACGCTTTCCGGCGGCGGGAGCGAGCGTCCGAAGGTGCGCCATCATCTCATCGTCGGTATTGACATGGAGGCGCTCATCGACGGTGCGGATCATGTCGTTGGCCGCCCCGATGTAAAGCTGCCAGATATTTTCAGCCTTCCAAGGAGTGAGAGTGTCGGGGCTGACAGCTTTAATGTCGGCATATGTCAGCAGGCAAAGCATTTTCAACCGCTCCGGTGTTCCGACCTTTTCAGCAAAGCTTCGGACTGTGGCCGGGTCGAAAATATCGCGGCGAAGAGTACTGCTCATCTCCAGATGCCGGGCAATCAAAAAAAGAACCGTTTCACGGTCGAGTGAATCGAGGCCGAGGCGATCGAGGGCTTTTTCTGCAAGGTCGACGCTGGCGCGGACGTGATTTTCCGACTTCGCACCTTTGCCGGTGTCGTGCAGCAGCAGAGCCAGGTACAGAAGCTCAGGCTGTTCGATTTCATCGAGTATCTCCGCGTAGCGCTGGTCCCATTTCGACTGTGACTGGCGCAACCGGTGCAGATTTTCAATCGCGACGAACGTGTGTTCGTCCACCGTGTAGCGGTGCGAATAGTCGCGAACGACCAGCGAATCGATACCGGCAAATTCCGGCAGAAGCACATTGAGCAAGCCGAGATTGTGCATTTCGCGTAGCGCTTCCGCCGCATGCGGCGCAAGAAGAATTTCCTGCAAGGCGACCCAGAGGGCGTGTCCCCGGAGCGTCTTCTCGGAAACAGCGGGCAGCGCCTGCTGAATCTGATTTTCGGTGACGGAATTGAACTTGAGCCCATGGCGCGCCATAAAGCGGAAGGCGCGCAGCATCATCTGCGGATCTCCGATAGACTCTGGCTGGCGCAGGTAGATGAAATCCTCCACGACTGAAAATTCGGAGTTGGAAAGGCGCGACCGCAAGGATTGGAACTGCCTGTGCAATGAGGGGCGCGAAACGGGAATCTCTTCCAAAAGCTGGCTGCTCACACGATAGATGGCCCGCGCATTCAGAAAATAGGCGCGCATCCAGTCCGCGGCGGGGAGAGCGTCTCCGCCGCCAAGGCCGATGCGGCGCGCGGCAGCTTCATCCTGAGCTTCCCAAGCCAGCGTATTGTCGTCGCGCCCGTGACGGAAATGCAGAAAGCAGCGGACAGACGTGAGGAAGCTGAAGGCGGATTCAAACTGTTCGCGCACAGGCAGCGAGAGCGGGGACTGAATTCCATCCCATCCGCACCCTTTGGCCAGAGAAGAGATTGTGGAAAGCCAGCCGATGAGATTATGGTCGCGCAAGCCGCCGGGCGCATCCTTGACGTTGGGTTCTAGATGGAACACCGTGAATCCAAACCTGGCATGACGTGTGCGAGTTAACTCACCAAGCTTTTCGACAAGCATTTTCGATTCGCGAGCAGCCATTCTCGGCACGACGCTTTCACGCAATTTAAGGAACAGGTCGCGATCTCCGGCCAGATAGCGGCAATCCAACAAGGAGATTGCAAACTCGAGATTTTCCGGATCGAAGCGATCGCATTCGGAGATCTTGCGGCTCGTGGGGCTCAATTTCAGCCGCAAATCCCACAAAGCCTGAGAAAAATCACGAATCGGCACTTTGATTTTTGATTCAATTGAGCTGCTCTCGAAAAGAAACAAGATGTCGATATCGGAGTAAGGGAACAAGCTTGCGCGACCGAATCCGCCGAGCGCCACGAGAGCGACTCCGGAAGGAGCGGACGAGCTCGACGAGACGGATTCCGTCCAGAGGCGCAGGAGGATCGACTCGACCAATCTGGTGCGTGCGGCAACGGCGGCGCGACCGTCCCCGGATTCATCGAACGCGCTTTGGACGCGAGCAAACTCCGCCGCATACAGGGAGCGGAGTTCGACGCCCAGCGTAGAATTCACGAGATTACCGGAAGGCCGGGCAGGGCCGGACCTTTGCAGGATTTGCGGGCAGCCGGGACATCCGGCGGTGGCGCGCCGCGCGCCTCGTCAAAGAGCGCTTTCTCCGCGGTCATCGTTGCGAATGCGGATCGCTTCGTCCACCTTGGTCAGGAAAATCTTGCCGTCTCCGATTTGGCCGGTCCGGGCAGCGGAAACCACGGCCTGTACTGCTCGCTCGACGACATCATCGTGCAAAACCATCTCAATCTTGATCTTTGGGATCAGGTCAACGGTGTACTCGCGGCCGCGATAGAACTCCGTGTGTCCCTTCTGTCGGCCGTGTCCACGAACCTCCAGCACGGTCATCCCTTCGACGCCAATCTCATGTAGAGCGTCCTTTACGGCGTCCAGCTTGGAGGTCTGAATGATGGCTTCCACTTTCGTCATTTTCACCCGCCTCGAATCGTGGAGTCTCGCTCACCTGCCGTGACGCAAGCGCCGGTCAGGGAGAAAACTCAGGAAGAAGCCTCCCAGTTATACCCTTCTTCGCCGTGCTGAGAAAGGTCCAGCCCTTGCTGTTCGTGCTCTTCGGAAACGCGCAGCCCCATTATTTTGTCCACGATAAAGAGAATGACGAGCGTGCCGACAATCGCCAGGACCCAAGCAATACCGATGCCCACGATTTGGTTGAGCAATTGATGCGGATTGCCTTCGATCACACCGGAGGGAAGAGTGTCGCCAGCCGCGTCTTTGAAGATCGGATTGACCGCGCTCGAAGCGAAAATGCCGGTCAGAAGAGCGCCGATCGTGCCGCCCGCTCCGTGGACGCCAAAGGCGTCCAGTGAATCGTCATATCCAAAGCGCGACTTCACTTTGGTGACCATCCAGAAACAGAACACGCCTGCGACAAGCCCAATCACGATGGCGGGCATCGGCTTGACGAATCCGGCAGCGGGGGTGATTGCGACAAGACCTGCCACAGCGCCGGATATGGCCCCGAGCGCGCTTGGTTTGCCGTTACGAATCCATTCGGCGCCGCTCCATCCGCATGCCGCGGCCGCAGCACCAAAATGCGTGGCGACAAAAGCACTTGTGGCCAAGGCTCCAGCACCCAGGGCGCTGCCGGCGTTGAAGCCGAACCATCCCACCCATAGAAGACAGGCTCCGATGAAACTTAGAACGACACTGTGCGGAGGCATCGCGTGCTTCGGAAAACCAACGCGCTTGCCTAAATAGAGCGCGCAGACCAGAGCGGAAACTCCCGAGGTGACGTGCACGACGGTTCCACCCGCAAAATCAAGCGTTGGGAAAGCGCCGCCGAGAGCCGCGTTCAAAAGGCCGCCCTTTCCCCAAACCATGTGCGCCATCGGGTCGTAGACAACGATGGACCAGAGCGAAAGAAAAACAAGCATCGAGCTGAATTTCATGCGCTCCGCGAAAGCGCCGGTGATGAGCGCCGGAGTGATGATGGCGAACATCAACTGATAGATCATGTAGGTCTGCGCAGGGATTGTCGCGGCGTAGTCTGGATCCGGCGTGGCTCCCACGTTATGAAGGAAAAGGTTATGAAGGCCGCCGATAAAGCTGGTCCCATGCGAGAAGCATAGTGAGTATCCAAATAGCGCCCAGAGAATCGAGATAACGCCCATCATGGCGAAGCTCTGCATGAAAGTGCCAAGGACATTCTTGCGGCGCACCAGACCGCCGTAGAAAAGCGCCAGGCCAGGACCGGTCATCATCAGGACAAGCGCGGCGCTCACAAGCATCCAGGCGTTGTCTCCGGCGCTCTGGGCGGCCGCGACGCGATTCTCGAGGTCTTGAAGATGAGCTGTTACGTCATTGGGGGTGGGCGCCGCAGGAGGCGAAGCGGCTGAGGAGGAAGAGGGAGCCGCTGACGCTTGTGCAAACAATGGAGGCGTAAAACTACAACAGAGAGCCAGAACCAGAAAGAGTTGCAGCCCGAAGCGTTTGGCCATTAAGAGTTTTTCATCTCCAGCTTTCTGAGATTGATGAAGCCGGATACTTTAACGGAGCCCGGCCAGTCTCTTGTATCCAATGTTTGAATTGCCGCTATCGGGAAACCGAATGCAGTGGAATCGCCCGAGGGAAGGTTACTCCCTTTGCGAGGCACACTTCCAGGAAATTAGCGGCGGCGGCTCTATGGCATTCGCGAAGTATCGCAGCAAATATCGACCCTTAGCCAAGATCCGGCGGCAAGAGGGTCAGAAGTAGAATTTCAACGCGAATTGGACGAAACGGGGATCGCGAGCGGCGAGAGGATACCCGAATTGGGGCGTGCCAAACTCCAAGGGCTGTGGCTCTTCGCCGATCTGCCCGATGGATTCGAAGAGCGGATTTTCGTGGTTCCATATGTTGAAGAACTCGGCGCGGAATTCGAAGCGCGTCTGCTCGTGGACAGGAAACGTCTTGAAGATAGAGAGGTCCCAATTCTGAAAGCCAGGACCTCGAACGATATTGCGGCCCGCGTTGCCGAACGTGAAAGGAATCGTATTATCGACAAACGCGCAGGTATTGAAGATTTGCCCCGTGACGCAGGGGCGGCCGTTCGGATTGCCAACGACGTTGGGACGCACTTCGTAGTATGCCACTCCACCGCCGCCGTCACTGGTGGAAACGTTGGAAAGCGAGTCTGTGATCGTAAACCAGTTCCCTGTCGAAGCAGTGGTGATGCCCGCGACCTGCCAATTGCCGATAATCTGGTTCTCCAAACCTGTTGCATTGCCGCCAAAGCGCTTTCCGCTGCCGAACGGAAGCTGGTAGATGTAGCTGATGACGATGCGATGGCGCACATCGAAATCGGAATTGCCGTACTCGAGAAAGGGATAGCGTTGGTCTCGGAAATCTCCGTTATTGAGAGAGCCTAAGTTGGCGCTCGAGGCGTCGTCGAGAGCGTGGGAGTAAGTGTAGGAAACCTCGAATTGCAAGCCGTGTGAAAAGTTCTTGTCGAGCCGTGCTTGAAGAGAATTGTAGTTGGAAATGCCATCGGAGCGGAGCTCGTTGATGGCCGTGTCGAAAATTGGATTGCAGTTCGGCGGAAAGACCGAATTGTCGCAGCTCTTTGCCGGGCGGCGCGGAGCTGTCGGACAATTCCCTGCCGTGTTTGGAGGAGTCGTGCAGAACGTGGCATCAGGGACTGCCTGGTTGCCATTGTAATAGTTATAGAGCTTCGAGCCGTGCGAGCCCGCATAGGAAAGCTCAAATACGGTTTGACCGGGGAGCTGATATTGGAACCCCAGATGCCACTGCTGGGTGTACGGCGTTCCCAGCGTGGGGCTTACCGAGAAAAGAAGCGGAGTATTGGGGTCAACCAGCGAATTCGCGGGAAAGCCCTGGCTGAACACGTTGAGGCCGGGGATGGAGCAGTCGGTGCCGCTCGGATTTGCGGAGGATAAGAAGCAGGGCGGCGAAAACGATTGCGTCACGAAGAACGGCGGATTGAAACCAGGACTGGGATTCGAGTAAGGTCCGTTCTCCTGGCCACCGTAAAAGATTCCGTAACCCGCGCGAAGCACGAGCTTCGGCGTGATTTGATAGGCGAGCCCCAGCCGCGGCGCAAAATTCGTCAAGTCGGGGGAGATAAGGCCCGCGCTCCCCGTGCGAACAACTGGAATGTTTGCTGCCAAAAAGGGAGTGAGCTGTGCGGTTTGTCCCTTCGGGACGAGGATCGAATCGTCAGAGAAATCGAAGTTCGCTTGCTGGTTTCCTGAAGCTTTCACCGTGGTGAAAAGCTCATAGCGCAGACCGAGATTGAAGGTAAGCCGCTGCGTCATTCGAAAATCGTCTTGCGCATAGAGCGCATAGATCTGGCGGTGATAATCGACGTTGTGGACGCTGGTAATCGTGCCGCTGTCCGGGATTCCCAGAAAGTAAGTGGCGACCGCATCGCCACCGGTGGTGGGAGAGGCGGGATTATCGGTGAAGTCGCTGCCAAAGCTGACAGTTCCGCGCGCGGCGGCGGGTTCCAGCAAGGTGAATTGCTCGTCCCGGATTTCCGTTCCGAATTTCCAGGAGTGCCGTCCGTGCACCCAAGTCAGGTTTTCATTGAAGACGTAGCTGTTCTGTTTTTCGATGGCGGGCAGGAACCCGGAGCTGCCGACTGTTGCCGTGCCGTCGGAGAAAGAAATTTGCGGCAAGCCTCCCAAATTTGGCCCGAAAGGCACACCCGGGTAATCCAATTCCTGCGAAACATTCTGATCAGAGTTCAACTGGAGGCGGCGCGAGTTGATTCGGTTGTAGCCGAAGCGGAATTCGTTGACGAGCGTCGGCGTGAAAATATGCGTCTCGCTGAGCGCCAGGCTGCGGAACGAGTCCTCTTCCGTTCCATCCGAGAACGCGCCGCCGTCGAGAGCATTCTGGAAAGGTGACGGTGTAAAGCTCGGCTGATCTTCATAGCTGAACCGGCCGAACAAACTGTCTTGATCGGAAATTTTGTGGTCGATGCGGACGTCTCCATTATTGCGGCTTGCCGTCCGCTTCGGCTCTGCAAGAAAGTTGAAGCCATACTGATTGATATCGACGTTGGGTTGTGGAAAGAGCGCAGCAAGGCGCGCGGCGAGTGAATCGATCGAACCGGCGGGAAAAATGTTGGTTGGGTTCCCGGCGCCATCCACGCCGATGGGAACGCCGCAATAGCCGCTCGGGTTCAGATTCGATGTCTGCGTGAGCCGCGTATTGAAGATTTCTCCCAAGTAGGTGGGGCGCCCATTGCAATCGACCGCGACGGTATTGGGAAGGACGTTGCCGTTCGCATCCACTTGCGGGGCGACCATGTTCGTCAAAAGAGACGAGAAATCGCCGCCTATTTCCTGAGGAGTTGGTACGACCGAGCCCTGCGGCAAGGCCTGAATCACTCGCAAACCTTCGTAATCGACAAAGAAGAAAGTTCGGTCCTTGATGATCGGCCCGCCAAGAGTCGCGCCGAATTGATTTTGGTGATATGGCTGCTTGCCGAAAATATCGAACGCGTTCGAAGCGTCCAGCGCGTCGTTGCGAAAGAATTCGTAGAGGTCGCCGTGAAAGCTGTTTGTGCCGGACTTGATGACCGCATTCAAAATTGCCCCGTTCCCCCGCCCGAATTCGGCGCTGTATGCATTCGTCTGAACCTTGAATTCTTCGATTGCATCCACGGAGGGTTGAATGACGTATGCCTGGCCGGTCAGCACATCGCCAAGATTCGAATTGTTATCCACGCCATCGAGCAGAAAATTGTTTTGCAATGAGCGTGCGCCGTTGGAGCTGAAGCCGTAGCTTGTCTCCACGCGCGAACCGGGCTCGCTGGGCACCACACCCGCTCCCAAAAGGGCGAGTTGAGCATAGTTGCGGCCATTCAAAGGGAGAGTGACCGCCGTGCGTCCCGTGACGGTATTTCCCAGATCGGAAGTTTCCGTCTCCAACAAGGGCGTCGATGAAGTCACCGTGATTGTCTCGTCGGCGTGTCCCACCTGCATCACAACGTCCACGGCGGGCTTTTCATCCACATTCAGGGTCACGGGACCCGTGACCGATTTCTTAAACCCCGACTTTTCCACTGTGACCGTGTAGCGGCCGATCCTCAATGGACTCGCCACATATTCTCCCGCGCCGTTCGAGGCTGTGGTGAATGAAATTCCACGGTCGATTTCCGTCACTGTGACCTTCGCTCCCACGATTACGGCACCAGAGCTGTCCTTCACGGTGCCGACGATTGCGCCTGTATCCTTCTGGGCAGAGGCAGGCAATGGGAACAGACCGACTAGCAAAAGAAGCAGGGCAACGGACCAAAGCGGACGGAAGCCTTGAAAGGATACGCCTTCCCCCAAGGACCAGGAACGAGATGTAGTCACGACCCCTCCCGCTCCGTCGCGCTGGGCTGAGCGCCAGCGAGCGGAGTGCAAGATCAGGCAGGAAAAAATCATTACCCTGAGCGGTCAAATAAGTAGTACCATCCTGCGCGATTGTCAACTATTATTTTCGTTTTGTATCGTTTATGAGCGATTTTGTTTGGCGCGGGGCCTTTCGTATGGCAGAGTGCGGTTGCACAATCGGGTCCGCATCGAGCCGAAGAGCCGAGGCGAGAGGAAATGCTAGCGGAAGAACGTAGATTTCGAATTCGAGAATTGCTCGCGATGCAGAGAAGCGTGACCGCTTCGGAGCTCTGCGACATCTTGCGCGTGACGCCGGCGACGATACGGCGCGATTTGGCCTGGCTGGAGCGAGAAGGTGTTCTGGTAAGGTCGCACGGAGGAGCCGTTTCAAGAAGCCCTGTTGTTACCCTGCAGAGTTCAAGCGACGGAGTCGGACCCTCCAACCGAGCAGAAAAGGAAGCCATCGCGCGGGAAGCAGAGCGATTAATTCTCGACGGCGAAACGGTATTTCTGGACGCGAGCACGACTGTCTACGAGGTAGCAAAGCGGCTTGGCCATCGAAATCGGCTGACTGTCGTGACAAATTCGGCGCCGATTGTCTGCCTGCTCCAACGCAGCCCGAACGTGATGGTTATCTGCACGGGAGGCGATTTGCAAAAAGGCGCCTTTTATCTTTCCGGTCCGTGGGCGCAACATGCGCTCTCGGAAATTCAGGTGGACAAAGCGATTCTTGGCGCGAGCGCAATCGATCCCGCCTGTGGAATTTCGACAGCCACGCAAGCGGAAGCGCTGCTCAAGAGGATGATTCTGAAAGCGGCGCACGTGAGCGTCGCCGTGGTAGACCACACGAAATTCGAGCGGCGGGAATTCGCGCAAGTTTGCCCTGTGAGCGACATCGATATCCTGGTGACAGATTCCGGTACCGATGCGAAGCATCTAGGCCTGCTGCGCGAGGCGGGACTTGAGTTGATCGTCGCCGATGTGCGTTCCAGTGGCGATGCCGCGCGAAGCGATTCCGGAAAGCAGCGAATCCGCGGCGGGCCTAGGGCTTGATCGGGCCGGGAACGCACCTCGTTCCTCCAGAAAATAAAACTGTGAGAGGTGATACGAATTGACCTACCGGCCTCGAAAGCAATGTTGGAAAGCCGCGCTGCTTCTCGCTTCGCTCACCTTAGCGCCATTGGCAATCAGCGGCTGCGCGAAATTGCGAAGCATGTTTGGTTCTCCGACGCTGCCAAGTGAATTTACCTCACTCGATCCGATCGACACACACGTCCACGCATTCCGAAACGATCCTGCATTTTTTGCGATGCTCCAAAGATTGAATCTGCATGTGCTGGACATTTGCGTTGTGGACAGCTACCAGATATTCGGCACGGAAACGGTTGAGCGGCAACGCGCCGATGCGTTTGTTTCCGGGAGCGAGGGCCGCGCAAAACTTTGCACGACATTCGATCCTTTCTCTTTCGAAGAATTGGGTTATGCCCAGCGCATCGTCGAGCAGCTAAACCAGGACTTTGCGAACGGGGCTGTGGCCGTGAAAATCTGGAAAAACGTCGGAATGCAGATCCGCAAGCGCGACGGAACATACTTAATGCCCGATGATCCGGTGTTTGCCCCCATTTACCAGGACATTTCCGCTCACAACAAAACATTGATCGCACACCTCGCCGAGCCATCTTCCTGCTGGCAGCCGCCCAATCCGTCAAGCCCGGACTACGACTACTACAAGCAAAATCCTCAGTGGTACATGTACCTGCACCCGGATCACCCATCGAAAGAGGCGATCCTCGCGGCTCGGGATCATATGCTGGCGGAAAATCCCGGCCTCCGCGTGGTTGGCGCACATTTAGGAAGCATGGAGACGAGCCTGGACGACATTGCCAGCCATTTCGATCGCTACCCGAATTTCGCGGTGGATATGGCCGCCCGCATGGAATACCTCATGCTGGCGCCGCGTGAAAAAGTGAGAGACTTCCTCATCAAGTATCAAGATCGCGTCCTTTATGCAACCGACCTGGAATTTCTGGCAGACGAATCACCCTCCGACGCCGAACATGAGTGGACGCAAACGTATCTGCGCGATTGGAAATTTCTCGCCACCGACGACACGATTCCGTTGCAAGGACGGGAAATCCGAGGCTTGGCTCTTCCCCACCCCGTTCTCCAAAAGATTTACCACGACAACGCCGTGCGCTGGATTCCGGGAATCGTGCCGGAAAAATGATTTTCGCGAGGGGTTCGCGCCGATATGGCGGACGGGATGGGCTTCTTCTTTGCGAAAGAAAGAGGAAATGATGTCAACAATCAGGTGGACGGTACGAACGGGAAGTTTTCTGACTCTGGTGGCGATCGTCTGCCTCGCAGGATGCGCGAAAAAGTCCGTTCAACCTGCGGCCGAAAAGCCTTCTGAACAATCGGCGATACAGATCCACCAAGCCAGTGGTGAAATTCTGATCGACACACCGAAAGCAGAATTTTCCATTTCACCGACCGGCTATGTCTCCGGAAAGCTCATCGAAGGAGAAAAGGCTGCCACGTTGGAAGCACCCGACGGAGCATCGGGATTTTCAGCCACGAGCGCAGGAAAGGAACTGAGAGACTTTGTCTTTGATCTCTCTCACCCTGACGTAGCTCCGACGGACGGCAAAATCGGCGCCAAGGGCAAGCGCGTTGAATTGACCGGCCATAGTTCGAGCGCGCCCCTCGAAGCCGTCCTCGAAGTGGAGGCCTACGACGATTTTCCGCAGATGGCGTTCGTCTCAGCCACAATTCACAACACAGGCGGAACCGAGGTCCCGCTCGACTCCGTCGATATCGACGAACATCTGTTCGACGCGCGGCTCACCGATCCTTCGCTACAGCCGTACCAAATGTGGTCCTTCCATGGAGCAAGTATCGAGTGGGGTAAGGACAACATTTTTGAGATTCCGCGAAAATTCTCACAGACGAATCAGATGGGCTCGCTCGTGGAGGTAAAGGGCGACCTCGGCCGGGTCGGCGGAGGCATTCCTGTCGTGGCCGTATGGACACGCACGGTCGGCGAGGCAATCGGGCACGCGGAGACTCTCCCGCTTGTGCTTTCCATTCCCGTCGAAACAAAGAGCGACGGGCGCGTGCGTGCCTCTGTTCACTTGCAACCCGCGGAAACGCTGAAACCTGGCGGCACGTACGCGACACCGCGGACGTTCCTGGCAGTCTATTCCGGCGACTACTATGCACCACTTCAGATGTACTCCAACATGCTCGGGCATGAAGGTCTGCCCAAAGTCACCGACACGAACGAAGATTATGCTGCGAGCTGGTGCGGCTGGGGCTATCTCTCCGATGTGACGCCCAAGCAGATGCTCGGCACCATTCCCAAGCTAAAAGAACTTGGGATCCACTGGGCGACGCTCGACGATCGCTGGTTCAATAACTACGGGGACTGGCAGCCTCGCCGCGACACGTTTCCCGACGACGAAATTCGCAAGATGGTTGACGAATTTCACGCGCAAGGTATCAAGGTGGAACTTTGGTGGCTGCCCCTGGCCGTTGAAGATGGCCACGGCGGCTACGAATCACACAAGTATGGAATTTCCGAGGTTGTGAAGGAACATCCGGACTGGCTGATTCTGGACAAGCACGGCAAGCCGGCGCGAATGACGCGGAATTTGGCCGCTCTTTGTCCCGCCGTTCCCGCGGTGCGCGAGTACTACAAGCAACTGACGGAACGGTTTATCAAAGACTGGGGATTCGACGGCAGCAAACTCGACAACATTTACAGCGTGCCGCTCTGCTACAACCCCAAGCACCATCACAAATCTCCACTCGATTCGGTGTATGCCATGGGCGAAATCTACAAGACAATTTTCGACGAGACGCGCTCTCTGAAGCCCGAAAGCGTGACGCAAAGCTGCCCCTGCGGCACGCCGCCAAATATCGCGTGGTTGCGCGATATGGACCAGGCCGTCACGGCCGATCCGGTGGGTTCCGGGCAAGTGCGGCAGCGGATCAAAATGTACAAGGCTCTTCTCGGTCCAATCGCGGCCGTCTATGGCGATCACGTCGAGCTGACCCGCATCAAAGACGCGAATGGAAACGAGCAAGACCTCGGCTCGGATTTCGCTTCGACGATTGGCCCTGGCGGAGTGGTCGGGACGAAATTCACGTGGCCTTATTACGGCCCGGAACTTCACGACGTTTATTTGACACCGGAAAAAGAGGCCACCTGGAAGAAGTGGATCGGCCTCTACAACGAATACATGCTCTCGCGTGGGACCTTCCTCGACCTTTACACCTATGGATACGACCACCCCGAAGGCTATGCAATCGAAAAGGACGGTGTGATGTATTACGCATTCTTTGCGACTGTGCCGGGAAATCCTTCCGAGCCTTCGGCGTGGTCGGGCGAAATCGAGCTGAGGGGGCTTGCTCCGGGCAAATATCGTGTCGTCGACTATGTAGACAACAAGGATCTGGGTGTTGTGGCTGCGCCCGATGCTCGGATTTCAGCGTCCTTCAACGACCATCTCCTGTTACGCGTCACCAAGGAATAGAGCGCGATGTCAGAGCATTCGTCTAGTGCGAATTCGCTCAGCGGTCGCGCAGAAAGAACTGTTCGCTAAAAATCCGGCGCACTTCTTCGCGATGACGGAAGGCCTCAATTCCACCTTGGCAGGTCGTAGAAAAACCTCCCGCGAGATTCGCATAGTCGAGGCATTCTTGGGGCCCGGCGCCCTGCAAAAAACGGTGAATGTAGCCCGCGTCGAAGCTGTCCCCGGCTCCGATCGCGTCCTTTACTCTTACAGTCAGGTGTTCGCATCGGAATTCCTCTTGCCTGATCCTTGCGAAGGCGCCACGCGAGCCCAGCTTGATCACAACTCCTCCGCAAATTTTGCTCAGCTTCTGCGCCGCCCGGCCGATGTCGCTCTCTCGGGATATTTTCAAAGCTTCTCGCTCGTTGGGAAAAAGTAAATCGACAAACGGAAGAAGCTCGTCCAGTCCGCCTCCCCACTCGTCTGCCGGATCGTCATTCGTATCCAGCGACGTGCTCAATCCCCTTTCTTTAGCCACGCGGAACAATTCGGCCAGTCGCGGCCGCAGTGCGCGATGCAAGAAGAATGACGAAACATGAAGGTGCCGCGCCGAAAAAACATAGTCGAGATCCAGATCTTGGTAGCGTAATTCAAACATCGTCCCAGGATAAGTGAGGATGTAACGGTGTTCCGGTTTGGACAGAATCAAGGTCACACCGGTCGGTGTGTGTCCTGTCGAATTAACTTTTGAGGTCTCAACACCCGCCTCTTCCAGCCACTCAAGTGACATTTTGCCGAAAGCATCGCTCCCAATTTTTGAAACAATGCCGACTTTCGTGCCAAGCGCTGCAAGGTTGTGCGCAAAAATTGCGGAGGAGCTTCCAAGCGTTATCCGGAAGCCCTCGATCAACTCTTCCCTTTCGGGCTTTAGTTCGGTGGGCAAGCCGGACAGGATCAGATCCGGATTGATTTCGCCGACGACGCAAACATCAAGCGGGGGCACGCTCGACACCTCCGCTTCCCCCGCCTTCCAGCATCACAACGCGCGTCAAATTTCTCGGCTCATCGGGGTTGAATCCCTTGCGCAGCCCGGTATAAAAGCCGAGCAACTGCCCGGGTATTACCGCCACCGCTGCTCGAGCCACCTCAGGAACCGGCAACGACAATTCGATCAGGTAATCAGCCGACCGGCGAACCAGCGGATCTGCCGCGTTGGCGATCACGAGCGTGGCTCCGCCAAGCGCCTTAATTTCTTCGAGCACTGCTTCCTCGCTTGCGAAACCACTCTCGCTGAGGAAAAACGTCACAAGCGTTTCCGGGCTCACGATGGCCTTTGGTCCATGGCGGAATTCCAATGTATGGAAACACTGCCCATACGAGCATGACATTTCTTTCACCTTTAACATCGATTCCTGGGCAACTCCGAAAAACGGTCCTTGCCCCAGGAACACGTAGTCTGCGAATTTCCTGGAATATACCAGGGACTCGATCGTCGTTTCCATCGACGGCAGAAGCCTCTGCGCCCGCGCCGCCAGAGCGCCGAGGCTTTCCATAAAATCCTGATTACCTGCACGCACAGCGGCAAGGCTTTGAAGGGCTAGGAGCATGGAGGTGAACGACCGCGTCATCACCGTGCTTTTCTCATCCGCTGCGGGAAGCGTCAAAAGGTGCGAGCAAGCGTTTTCCAGCGGCGTTCCCGCGCCGCATGTGAGGCCGAGCGTGGGGATTCTCAGTTCGCGCTCAAGAAAAAGCGCGGCTTCCACGGCCTCTGTCGTTTGCCCAGAGCGAGAAATCACCACTGGTTGACAGGGGCGCGTTAAAGCTTTTGGGAAGAGCAGAATTTCCGAGGCTGGCACCGCCTTTGCGGGCTCACCCGTGAGGAGCGTCCAAGACGTCGCGGCGCTCAGCGCGACGTAGTAGCTTGACCCGCAACCGACAAATACCAAATCAACCCCTTTCGCCAAGACCGCTTCTAGCGACCGCAGGCGCCCCGTGCTCCTCAGGTCGGCAATACACTGTGTCCAAGTCTCCGGCTCCGATCGAATCTCGCGAATCGTATGCGCACCAATCTTCGGCTCTGTCAAAGCGCTCCTCCGGAAATTTCTCTAGGAAATAATGACCTTGATCCCCGCCTCCCGCAGTCCCCTTAGATACGTTGGGGAAATCTTCTTGTCTGTGATCGTGCAGTGAACTGAGGAGGGGGGAGCAATAAAGGAAAGGCTGCGGCGCCCGAACTTGCTTGAATCGCACACGACGATGGTCGTCTTCGCATTTTCCATCATCACGCGGTTGACGCGCGCCTCCAGCAAGTTCGGTGTCGTCAGTCCGTAATTCAAATCAAATCCGTCAACGGCCAGAAACAAAAGATCGGCCGTCACATGCCGCAACGCGTCTTCAGCCAAGGGTCCGACGAGCGAAAACGAGTTCTGGCGCAGTGCTCCTCCGCTGAGAATTACTTCTACGTCGGTTCCCGCCAGCTCTGCGGCAATGTTCACTGCGTTTGTAATCACAGTCAGGTCGCGAATATGCTTTGCGGCGCGTGCGACGGCCGTTGTTGTGGTGCCTGAGTCGAGGATGATCACGTGCCCTGGCTCGATCAGGCGTGCCGCTGCAGCTGCAATGCGCAGCTTTTCCTTCCGGTGGAGCCGCTCCTTTTCGTCCAGTGACGGATCGCGCAGCGCGGCCGCATCGATCGGCAAGGCCCCTCCATGCGCCCTCTCGATGCGTCCCAGGCGGTGGAGATGCTCCAAGTCCTTCCGAATCGTGATTAACGAAGTCGAATAACGGCGTGCGAGGTCGTTCACCGTGACGCGGCCGTCCCGCTCGGTCAGCTCCACGATTTTCCGGCGTCTCTCTTCGGCAAGCATCGAATCTTTCACTAGTTTCGTTTTGCTTCTTTTCATTACTAATATCTTCGGTGTGTGTTAGTCTGTCACAAGTCTCCCAAAGGAGCAAGCGCCACGATTTCGCCCTCCATTGTCTGCCTCAGCGCCAACCCCGCTTTGGATCGCCGCCTCCGCCTCGCTTCACTTGTCCCTGGTGAAGTCCAGCGCGCCCGCGAGGCCGAAGGTTTTCCGGGAGGAAAGGCAGCGCATGTGGCCTTCTCAGTCCATGCTCTGGGCGCAAGGGTTCTTTGGGTTGGTTTTCTCGGCGGGGCGATCGGCAAGGAGTGCGCCGAAGGGCTAGTGGCTCTCGGCATAGAAGCAGTTCCCATTCACACAAAGGCATCCACGCGCGTCAATTTGGAATTTGTCGAAGATTCGGGCCGCATCACGGAAGTACTCGAACCCGGAGCGGCTCCAGAAGAAAACGAACGTGCCGAGATGCTGCGAATCTGTTCACGGACTTTGGACGAAGATTGGAAAGGAGCGTCGCTCATAATTTCCGGCAGTCTTCCTGCTGACACTTCCCCGGATCTCTATGCGTCGCTCATTGACAGGGCTCGATCTGCGGGAAGCTCTTCGCTAGTGGACACCAGCGGAGATGCGCTCCGCGCAGCGCTTGCCGCACGGCCTGCGTTTGTGAAGTGCAATCGCTCCGAGGCGGAGTCCTTGCTAGAAAGAAAACTTCCAGGTGCCGCGGAAGTCCTCACCGCTTGCCGGGAATTCATCAGCCGTGGTGCAGCCAGCGCAGCGATTACGATGGGAGCGGGCGGACTCGTTTGGATGGAGCGCCCCAAGGGGCCCGCGTGGTTCGCGCGCCCCCCGAAACTGACGGCAATTTCGACCGTAGGTTGCGGCGATGCAACGATGGCCGGCTTTGCCTATGCGTTGGCTCAGGGGAAAGAGGGCGAGGAGGCTTTGCGATTCGCCACGGCGTGTGGAGCGGCCAATTGCCTTGCAAAGTTTGCAGGGCGGATATCTCGCGCAGACGTTGAATCTCTTCTTCCGCGCGTTGCTATTGAGCAGATTTCATAGCGCTTCTCCTGTTGATTCTGTGTCTCGATCCTCAGAATCCGGAGTCGTCGAGTATTAAATTGCAGTTAACCGAGGATTCATCCAGCCAAGCGAAATTTGATGTGCTGCGTTCATAGACGAGTACTAGTATGAACGCAGTTCCCTTTGGGAATTGGAAGCGGGTCTCTGTTGAAAAAGCGGCTCCTCATCGTGTTGTTCGCTGTGATCGTCGGACAATGGCATTCTTCAGTATTCGCCCAGGAACCCTCCACGAGCACTTGCATGCGCCCATCTCCTGGGAGCGTTGTCCCCGAACCCGTCGATTTGCGCAGCAAAAACGGAGTTCTAGAGGTAAACCTGACGATTTTCGATTACAAGGACTCCGGCGGGACCATTCGCTACTGCTATGTAGACGACAAGGGAGATCAATCTCCAAGCCTGCGCCTCAAGCCCGGAGATCTTTTGATTCTCCACCTGAAGAACGACCTGAAAGACCTTGATCCTGCCGCTCATGCAGTCATGAATCACAGTCGCATGGGCTCCAATTCATCGAACCCTTGTTCCAGCGGAGCCATGACTCCCACAGCGACGAACCTTCACTTCCATGGACTCACGGTCCCACCGGTCTGCCACCAGGACGATGTTCTGCGCACTTCAATAGCTTCGGGCTCTCCACCCTTCGAATATCGGTTCCGCATTCCAGAAAACGAGCCTCCCGGCCTCTACTGGTATCACCCTCACATTCACGGGTTCACGAGGGATGAGGTTCTGGGCGGAGCCTCAGGAGCGCTCATTGTCGAAGGCATCGAGCGGGCGAATAAGACGCTGGCGGGCATGCCGGAAAGGGTGCTGGTCATCCGGGACCAGGATCTTGTGAACCCCAACGCACCACCATCGAAGTCTGAACCAGTCGTGCCTCATATGTTCATTGACCGCGACGGCGACGCCGCAAACAACGGCACTGGGTTTGGAAAGCCCGCCAAGGATCTCTCCATTAATTACGTGCCCGTTCCCTACCCGGACTATCCACCCGCCATCATCAAGATGAAGCCCGGCGAGCGCCAGCTTTGGAGAGTGCTTAACGCGTCCGCAATCACATATGTGAACTTGGCTTTGCTATTCAACCGCGCGCCCCAGCCTTTGGGTCTTGTGGCCATTGATGGCGTTCCTCTCAACGCGAGCGGAAAGCTGGGGGATTTTGTGGATTGGCAAACGCACCTCGGCATTCCACCCGGAGCGCGCATGGAATTCATTGTCCAGGGCCCTCCGCTAGGTACCGATGGTCTTCTGGTCACACGCACTGTGGATACCGGCGTTGGTGGCGAAAACGACCCCAACCGCGCCCTTGCTTCTATCATTTCATCCGCGGATGCGCCGGAACCCCGCTCGATTCTGGATGCTTCACCAACGCCTTTGCCACCGCCCAAGCTGGCATGGCTCGGAAGCGTCATGCCTGTGCGAACGCGAAGACTATATTTTTCGGAGAAATTGTTGAATCCGAACGACCCGAACAGTGCTACCGAATTCTATATAACGGTGGAAGGACAAACGCCCAAAGTGTTCGATCCAAGCGCCAAGGAACCGAACATTACAGTGAAGCAGGGCACGGTCGAGGACTGGATCATCGAAAATCATTCGACCGAATTGCACGACTTTCACATCCACCAGCTTCACTTCTTGCTTCTCGACTACGATGGCGTGCCCGTGAATGAGCCGTTTCTGCGCGACACGGTCAACGTTCCGTATTACAACGGAAGAACCCTCACATATCCCAGCGTCAGAATCCGCTTGGACTTCCGCGACCCGAATATCGTGGGCACCTTTGTCTATCACTGCCATATTCTTGAGCACGAGGACGCTGGGATGATGGGGACGATCCGCGTCGAGCCCGCCGACCAACCTTCTTCTGCAACCACGGTCCCCCCCACGAGCAAATCGCCTCAAGGCGCCGCCACATCGTTAGGACAGTCTTCGCAGCCCGCACCAGCGACAAAGAACTAGCCGGTACCGCTTAAAATTAGTACTCAACTTAGTAAGGCGTGGACGGTCGATTACCCTAAAATGGAAAATCCCCGCACATGGCATTCCCTTCCTCAAAGCCGAGGGAGGATTTAGCATTTCCTTGACATAAAACACATCTAACGGAAACATCCTGTCGCTATTCATCCACAAGCTCGGCCCGGCTGTAAAACTGCGTCCATAAGGAGACGGTGAATGATCTTGAAGCACGTCGGATCAATTGCGTTGCGCTGCGTCCGCATGGGTTTGGCATCCATCGCGCTTTTCCAGTTTACGATTGGCGCGTCTTTGGCTGCCCCGATCCCGCCGCAGAGATCGAACGACGGCAACACTCGTACGCCCATCAAACACGTCATCGTGATCATCGGTGAAAACCGAAGCTTTGACCACGTTTTCGCCACTTACGTGCCCAGGCGTGGGCAGACCGTTCAGAACCTTCTTTCGGAAGGCATCATCACGCTCGACAAGAACAAGAACGCCGTTCCCGGTCCACACTTCGATAAGGCTCGTCAGCTGTCCGCATCGGACATGGGCAGCAAAGACGCTTTCCTGCTGGATCCGCCGAAGCAAGAATTTCCCGGAAACGTGCTGCCTGCGCCGGAAGCTGGTGGTCCAAGCGGCGTCAATGGCTATTTCACCGGCTCCAACCCTTGCCATACACCGAAGGGCGAAACAGCTCTGACCCCCGTGCAATGCGCGCAAGTCACCGAAAACGGCCTCGACCCATCCTACTATTCGAGCTTGGCCAGCGGCGGCACTGGTCAATACAGTTACACGCCGGACGTGCGCATCGCCAATTTCGACAACCTGCCGGCCGGCCCGTTTCAGTTGACCAATGGCACCAAATCTGCCACGCCGGGCTTCAGCCTTACGTACACGGACTACGCGGCCAGCCCGGTTCACCGCTTCTACCAGATGTGGCAGCAGGAAAATTGCAGCCTCAAGCATGCCACCTGGGACAACCCGTCGGGTTGCAACGCGAAACTGTTTGCTTGGGTTGAGGCGACTATCGGTGCCGGCAACAACGGCCTGAGCCAAGCCCAATACGCCCAGGGTTACTACGGCCCTTCCTTCAGCGAGTTCTTCACGTACCCCGCTGGGTACTCCGCCAGCAACCCGCCGACCGAAGCAGAATGGACGGCGAACGAGTACGCGCTGTATGACTCGGTCCCGACCACCACTGGCGAAGGTTCGACTGCTCTTGGCTTCTACAACGTCCAGCAGGGCGATGTTCCCTATTTCAAGAGCCTGGCAGACACCTACGCCATGAGCGACAACTTCCACCAGTCCGTCGATGGCGGCACCGGTGCAAACCATATAATGTTCGGCCACGCCGATATGATCTGGTATAGCGACGGCAACGGCCACCCGGAGGCTCCACCCCATAACGTGGCTGTCACTACCAATCCTGCCGGCTACAGCGGAACGGGAATAATTGACCAGATCGAAAATCCGAATCCCGCCAAGGGCACCAATAACTGGTATACGCAGGACGGCTACGGCTCAGACTACAACGCCGGTTACCCGTCGTATGACTGGACCACGACCCAGGGGAACGGGTTGCCCATCATCTACGGTGGCGGTTCCTATAGCGATTGCTCAGACCCGAGTCAGCCCGGCGTCGGCCCGATCGTTGCTTATCTTCACTCCATCCACATTGACCCACGCTGCCAAGCCGGCCACTACTACCTGCTCAACAACTACAATCCGGGCTACTTCGGCCAGGGTGAAAACGCGTCTCTCGACCAAAACCCGTCCAACACACCATTTACGATTCCGCCTTCCTCGACACCCAGCATCGGTGATGACATGATCGCCCACAATGTTTCCTGGAAGTATTATGGCGATCAGTGGAACAACTATGCTGGCAACGCGCAGTTGGGCATCGCCGAGGACAAGTACCAGTTGAACTGGGGCTATAACGGCCCGACCGCGGACGAGTACTGTAACATCTGCAACCCGTTTCAGTACGACACCTCGATCATGGCCAACGCATCCGTCCGCCAAGCGCACATTCAGGACTCGGCGAATCTCTATACCGACATCCAGAATGGCACGCTGCCGGCAGTTTCCATCGTCAAGCCCAGCGGCTACGCCGATGGCCACCCGTCTTCCTCGAAGCTCGACATCTTCGAGGGCTTCGTGAAGAAGATCGTGGATGAGGTCCAGAGTTCGCCGTACTGGAATAACACCGCCATCTTCATCACCTTCGACGAAGGCGGCGGCTATTACGACTCCGGCTACGTGCAGCCGCTCGACTTCTTCGGCGACGGCACGCGCATACCAATGATCGTCGTCTCGAAGTACTCCGAGGGCGGCCGCATCTCCCACGTGTACTCCGACCACGTTTCGATCGATAAGTTCATCGAGCGGAACTGGAATTTGCCGCCGATCACGAACCGCAGCCGCGACAACTTCCCCGACCCGATCGCCGAGCCTTGGAATCCCTACGTACCTTTGAATAGGCCATCGATCGGTGATCTATTTGACCTGTTCAACTTCGGCCCGCAATTCCCGGGCTACGGCCGCTAGGAAGCCTCAGACCAGCGACTGCGAAGAAACAGTAGAACTGAAAAGGCGCTGAAGCTGCTCACAAAGAGCTTCGGCGCCTTTTCTTTTTTCGAAGGAGCAACCTTTGATTTACAGGGGAAACAATCGTGCGGTGCTCAGGATTAGCTGACTGTATTCAGATCCATTGACCACGTTCACAAGGAACTACCCGATTGCGCAAACACGTTCGCCAGAACCGCTGCGAAATGTCCGGCGAACGGCGCTCAAATTTTGGTCAATTGCTTGTCTTTGCCTGCGGAGGAGATTCGGAAAAGCTGGAGCCGAGGGCGAGACTCGAACTCGCGACCTGCCGATTACGAATCGGCTGCTCTACCAACTGAGCTACCTCGGCGTGCGGTAAATCCACTCTAGCATCGCTGCAAAAATAGTGTCAAACGCGACAAGCTCCGTCGTGCCGTTCCTTCTCTCCTCTTCAAGACCCACTCAATGCGAGAAGGGATACATCATCCAGGCAATTCCAATTGCCACTCCTAGAAACGCCAAAAACACGAGCAGTCCATACTTCACTCGTTCTGCGAGCGTCCGGTGTGACAAACAGGAAAGAGCGGCCGACACGAGCGCGGCGAAAACGACCATCGACCAGAAGTGCGAAAGATGCCCCATGCCTCAGCCGCGATTTCCTCCCGTTATTTCGAGCACGTCAACGATCGCCAGCAGGTTCACCACTCCTGCTGCGGCGATAAATCGCGTGCCGATGTCGCCTGCTGCTAGAGCCATGTCTGAGCCTGTTCTTTCCAACAAATGGGCCGCCAGATAAAAACCCCCTGTTGCAACATCGGCGATAAACCCGAGCGTCCCAAAAGGTCCGCTCGAGTGCGCTGGAAACACGTATCCGCGGTCGGCGAACCCTACGATTGCCAGTCCTGCCACTGCAACAAAAAATGTCGCTGCTCTGCCCCACCGCCCCAGCAGTCCGTGCCCGAGCCCGGGCACAAGCCAAGCCGAAACAGAAACCAGCGGGACCAGCCACAGCCTCGCTGTCTTTTGCTTTTGCAGCGATTCGTCGGCGTTCCCGAAAGAATTTGTCGGAGTCTCGTTCAATCTCAATTAGGCCAGAAGCGGAAGGACCTCTTGTTGAATTGTCCCGGTCACTCGGGCCGCGCGTTCCCCTACATAGACATTCAGTTCGGAGCGAACGCCGAATTCCGGCAGATAAATGCCCGGCTCAATCGAAAAACAAGTTCGCGCTGCCACGCGCCGGTCATCGTGCGTTTCTAGGCCATCCATATTGGCGCCGTTGCCGTGGATCCCCTGTCCGATACTGTGGCCCGTCCTGTGCACGAAATGCTTCCCGTATCCCGCTTTCCGGATTGTCTCCCGCGCCACGTGGTCCACCTGCCAGCCGCAGATTTTTTTCCCCGCTGCAACCGATTCTTCCACAAATTCCACCGTGCGGTCGCGCGCCTCGCGAACAATGCCGAAAATCTTCGCGTAGGAATCCGGCACGCGCTTTCCCAGGTACCCCATCCACGTAATATCGTAATAGACCGCTCCGGGCTGCTTCAGTTTTCCCCACACGTCCAGCAGCAGCAGATCCCCAGCCCGAATCGGGTGTGACGTTGCTTCCTTCGGTTCGTAGTGTGGGTTCCCGTTGTTGGGCTGCACGGCAACGATGGGAGGATCTTCCGTCTCCACGCCCTGCCCCTCAAACTGCGCCACAATCCATTGCTGCAAATCGTATTCGCTGATCGACTGGCCTTCTTTCACAAACACCGCCGCACGTTGAAACGCGTCATGAACGATTCGGTCAATTAGCTTTCCCGCGGCCAAGTGCATTTCGAATTGCTGAGCGCTCCAGCTCGCCTCGAACGTCTGCACCAGATCCGCAGACGTCACCACCTTCTTCTTCGCCTTGCGAACCAGCTCGATCGTGCCCGCATCCACCAGCCCGATATACGGAATGGCGTTAAGCGGCGAATACTGCATCGCGACGGTCTTTGTTCCGGCGAGCAGCTTCGGCAACGCCTTTTGCAGCTCTTCCCAGCCGGAGTACACCTGCTTCTTTCCCGGCAGCGCGTCCAGCTTGTCGCTTTCGACCCGGTGGACCAGCTTTCTCGGCTCTCCCTTTGCTGGGATGAAATAAAACCACCGCCGCGTGGCCATCACCTTTTCGTTCAGGCCCAGAATACGCGACGCAATCGGGTCCCGGTGATGGTGGTCGTAGAAGAGCCACCCATCCGCATGGCTCGTGCGTAGCTCTTCTTGAATAGCTTTTATATCCGGCACGAATTCCAGCTCCCGCTATTTGTTTTCTGCGGATTTTCCTGAGAGCGCGGCGAGAACTTCTGCTCGCGTCTTACCCATCACCTGTACGCGCTTGCTGCGGCTCGTTTCGCCGGCGACGATTCTAACAGCAGCCTTTGGCACGTTCAAACACTCCGCCAAAAACCGGCAAAGCGATTCATTCGCCTTGCCGTCCACGGGCAGAGCTTTCAACTGGACCTTTGCGGCGCCGCCGAATTCGCCCTCAATTTCATCCCTCCGCCCACGCGGAGCCACGCGTACAGAAAAAATCACTGCTCCGTTCCGCTCCTCGACTTCAATCACGCGCTTGTCTTCCTTTGCCCAAACAGTGCCGACCCGACACGAATCTCCGTCGCCCCCTCCTCAATCGCCACCTCGAAATCGTGGCTCATCCCCATCGAAAGCGCAGGCAGCTTCCGGCCAATCCTGTGCGAGACATCATCCCGCAGATCACGAAGCCGCGCGAAATGCGGCCGCGTGCGCTCCGGGTCCTCAAAAAACGGTGGGATGGTCATCAGTCCGAGCAGATCGATGTGCGCGAAGGGTGCGACGCCTTCCGCAAGCCTCGGAAGCTCCTCCGGATCGACGCCGCTCTTCGTTTCCTCCCCGCCCAGATGAACTTCGATCAGAATCGGCAGCATTTTTCCTTCGGCGGCCGCCGCCGCATCAAGTTTTTTCGCCAGCGCCAAATCGTCCACCGAATCGATGCGCTTGAATAGAAACGCCGCCCTGCGCGCCTTGTTGCTTTGCAGGTGTCCGATCAAATGCCACGTTGCTTCCAGATCCGCCAGCTTCTCCCTTTTTTCCTCCCACTCCTGGACGCGATTCTCACCAAATTGGCGTAAACCAAGCCCATAGGCGGCGCGAATCGCTTCGGCTGGGAACGTCTTCGAAACGGCGACGAAAGTGATCTCGTCGGCCTTCCGGCCGCACTTCTTTGCTGCGCGCTCGATGCGCGCGCGGACTTTTTCCAGATTTCCCCGCAAATCGTCTTCGAATCCCATCTCGGGTCAGGATTCTAGCATGTGCACGCTGTGCTACACTGAACAGCAATCCGATGCCTGCGCGCGGAAAACTCATTGTCCTCGAAGGGATCGACGGCTCTGGCAAGCGAACGCAGCTCGATATGCTTGCTCGCGCATGCCTCGAGCGCGGCCTCCGCTTTTCGCGATACGCGTTTCCGAATTATTCGGGCTATTTCGGAAAACTGGTGGCTCGTTATCTGAACGGCGAATTCGGCTCTCTCGCCGATGTCGACCCGCATTTCTCCTCTCTCCTCTACGCCGGTGATCGCTTCGAATCGAAGCCCGCCATGGAAAAAGATATTGCCCAAGGTCTTCTGCTTCTTGCCGACCGCTATATCGGCTCGAACCTCGCTCATCAAACAGCGCGTGTCACACCCGAGCATCGCGACGAATTTCTCGCCTGGCTCAAGCATCTCGAGTACAGTGTCTACGCCCTCCCCACCGAAGACCTCGTGATTTATCTTTCCCTTCCCCCACGCGAAGCTCAAAACCTCGTCGAGCAGAAGGGCCGCCGCGAATATACGACCCTCCGTCGCGACATTCAGGAGGCCAGCCTTTCGCACCTCGAAGCCGCCGCAAGCATCTATGATCGCCTGGCTGCCCAGCCCAATTGGCTGAAGATCGATTCCTGGGATGCTGCCCGTGGCGCACTGCGCCCACCGGAAGAGATTCACCGCGACGTCCTGGCAGCCGTCGACTCGCGCGTTCTTTCCGGACTTTTCGCCGTAGGACGCCACCATGAGTTTTAATGAATTTCTCGGCAATGAACGTATCGTGAGCGCCTTGCGGGGAATGCTCCACCGTGGGCGAATGCCAAGTGGACTCCTCTTCACTGGCCCGCGCGGCATCGGCAAATTCACACTGGCGCGCATGTTCGCCCAAGCGGCCAATTGTCTCCATCTCGCGGGCGATTTTTGCGGCAAGTGCGAAAATTGCATACGCATTGCTCTCTTGGCCGATCCTGCGCCCCTCATCGAACGCGGTTTGGCCGAACGCGGCGAGAGCGCCGATGCCGCCGCGGTCGAGCGCTCGCCTTTGATCATCGAGACGCACCCGGACGTCTGGCTCATCGTCCCCGACCCGGTTCGCCTCCGCAATCCTGTCGCGCGACCGCTCCTACGAGTCGGCCAGCTTCGCGCTGTCCAGCGCGCCGCCTACTTTCTGCCCCAGGCTCGGCGCCGTGTTTTCATTCTAGACGGCGCGGACACCATGCGCTGGAACGACGCCGACGTCTTCCTAAAGATTCTCGAAGAGCCCCCTGAGACGGCCACTCTCGTTCTTCTTGCTGAATCTCCTGATTCCCTTCTTCCCACGATCCGCTCGCGCTGCCTCCAATTCCACTTTGCGCCCGTTCCCTTCGAACCCATCGAGGCCTTTCTCGCACAACAAATCGACGCAAAGCCCAAGGACCGGAAGCTCGCCGCGCAGCTTTCCGGGGGAAGCCCGGGAGTGGCCCTGTCGATCGATCTCGCGGAATCAGTACGGCTGCGGCGGAGTCTTCTGTCGTGGCTCGAGAAGGCCGCAAAGGGTGAGAACTTTGCGGAGATATTTGCCGCTTCTGCTCAGATTGCCAAGCAGGAGAAGGAGTCGTTTGAAAATATCCTTGATCTGCTCTACAGTTTCCTTACGGACCTTCTCGAATCTTCTTACAGCTCAAAGCCCTCAATGCTGCGAAACCCCGATCTGGGTCCGGAAATTGCGTCTCTGTCGAAGCGGACTCGTTGGGAATGGATTTTGGAAGCGGTCGGTAAGCTAGATCAGGTCGAAAGCCGCCTGCGCCGCAATATCAACCGCCAGTTGGCTCTCGACGCCTACGCCAGTTCGTTGAATGAGCTCTAGCGGCCCGGAGATTCGAAAACTTCCTGGACTTTGCAACCGAATGGCCGGTTCCGTAGTCTTATCAGTAGTGCATTGGGGGAGCTATAATGGTTAATCGGAAATTATTCCGTCCGAATCTTACAGAAGCGAAGGAAACATTCACACCGAGAGCGGTTCAGGCTGCGCCACAGCAGGTCTCGACGATTCCGCAGCGGAAAAAGCCCGCGCCGCCGGAACAGACGCACGCCGAGAATTTTTACTTTGTGAAGCAGATGCAGTCGCGCTCCCCCGTCGCCATAGTTCTGAACGACGGGGAAGTCCTTCACGGGGTCGTCGAATGGTACGACCGTGATTGCATCAAGCTCACCCGCTACGGCAGCCCGAATCTTCTCGTCTACAAACACTCCATCAAGTATCTCTATAAGGATGGAGAAGAAGCGGCGCAGGGTGGTTCGAACGGCCAGTAGCGGGCTGTGCTGTGGGAGTCCGACCTCGGTGTAGAGTGGAAGCGGCCTAGCGCGGTCGCTTCCGGCTCTGACGGAAGGGTCCCACGAAAAAGGTCATCAGCGCCTTCGCCACGAGCCTCTCCCCTTCATCGTGGACGTCGCAGTCCACCACGGCGATATGGCGTCCCATGCGGACAACGCGCGCATCGGCCGTCACCACACCCCTCTCGACACCTTCGAGATAGTTGATCTTCAGTTCGATCGTGGCGCTTCGCGCTCCGGGTGGCAGCGCCATGTAAGTCGCGAGCCCTCCTGCCGTATCCACAAGCGCCGCCATCACCCCTCCGTGCACGACGCCATGAATTTGCCTGTGCCGATCGTCTACGCGCATCGTCATGGCCACGTGCCCGTAGTCGGCTTCCGCAACCTCAAAAGCAAATTGTTGCGCCGTATTCGACGCTCGCACGCGCATTCGCAACTCTTCCACCGTGATGTGCGACCGCTTTCTTGAGGAGTTCTTCGACCTGCGAGAGCCTGCTGCCTTCCGGAGAGTCATGTCAGTATGCTGTCAGCCCTCCATCGATTGGGATTGCCGCTCCCGTCATCCATGCAGCTTCATCCGAAGCGAGGTAGACCGCAAGCTCTGCGACATCCTCCGGCATACCCAGCCTTCCGAGAGGAATTTGCTTTGCCCTTTCCACGCGGTCGGCGGCAGGATCCGCCGCCTTGGCCATCGACTGAATGCCCAGCTCCGTTTCAACGATCGACGGGCAGATACAATTGACGCGGATCTTGTCCTGTGCGTGGTCGAGAGCCATGGCCTTTGTCAGCCCCGTCACTCCCGCTTTAGCCGCGCAGTATGCCGCTCTCTCACGCCTCGCCACTAACCCCAGGACAGACCCAATGTTCACAATCGATCCCCCGCCTGCCCGGCGCAGGATCGGCAGAGCCGCCCGGGACACATTGAATGTCCCTGTCAAATTCACTCCCAGCACGTTCTGCCAGTCCGCATCCGTAGTCTGCTCCGCCGTCGCCACCACCACAGCTCCCGCATTGTTCACAACCACGTTCAACTGCCCAAAATGTGTCTCCGCTTTCGCCAATGCTCTTTCGACGCTCGCCACGTCCGTTACGTCGCACGCAATCGGCAGCACGTGCCCGCTGGCCTTCCCCACTTCTTGCGCCACCTCGTGTAACGGCCCCACGCGCCGTCCCACAATCGCTATCTTCGCCCCCTCCCTCGCAAACGCCATCGCGCAAGCCCGTCCGATACCCGTCCCGGCCCCTGTCAGGAAAGCTGTCTTTTCCAAAAGTCGCGGCATCCGGTAATCTCCTGCCTCGTCTAATGTAGGGCCGGACTCCCTCGTCGCCAAAAGCCTTCGCGTCACTGAAGGCTGCTGTGTGCCTCAGGAGTCGCGCCGCATCCGGCGGATCGGACATCACCCATGCGAATCGGCATCACATGTTATCCCACTTACGGCGGTTCCGGCGTCGTTGCCACGGAGCTCGGCATTGAGCTGGCCGCTCGCGGCCATGAAGTCCACTTCATCAGCTATGCCATGCCGATTCGCCTCACAAATTCGTCCGAAAACATCCAGTTTCACGAGGTCGAGGTCACCACCTATCCTCTCTTCGACCACCCGCCTTACACACTCGCCCTCGCCACAAAGATGTTTGAAGTCGCCGAACAGGTCCGCCTCGACATCCTCCATGTCCATTACGCAATTCCTCATTCTGTCAGCGCTCTTCTCGCCCGCATGATGACTTCCCCCCGTCGCCTGCCTTTCATCACTACGCTTCACGGCACGGACATCACACTTGTCGGCAACGACCGCAGCTATCTTCCCATCACTCGCTTTTCCATTGAGCAAAGCGACGGCGTCACCTGTATCTCTAGCTATCTTCGCGACCGCACAGTCCGCGAATTCGAAGTTCGCCATCCCATCGAAGTGATCCCTAATTTCGTAAACTGCGATCTCTACAAACGCTCCGACGACCTCGCTCTCAAGTCCCAGTGGGCTCCGCACGGTGAACCCGTTCTGATGCACCTCTCGAATTTCCGGCCGGTCAAGAGAATCACAGATGCCGTCGAAATCTTCGCCCGCGTCCGCCGCCAAATGCCCGCGAAGCTCGTAATGATGGGCGACGGGCCTGACCGTGGCGCCGCCGAGTACATCGTGCGCACGAAGAAACTTCAGAAAGATGTGTTTTTCCTTGGCAAGCAGGACCGCGTGCAGGAAAAGCTCGGCCTCGCGGACCTTTTTCTTCTTCCCAGCGACCTCGAATCGTTCGGCCTCGCCGCGCTCGAAGCCATGGCCTGCGAAGTGCCTGTAATCGGCACGAATGCCGGCGGAATGCCCGAAGTCGTCACTCACGGCGTCGACGGTTATCTGGTCGAGCCCCGCGACGTAGAAAGCGCCGCGCGTTTTGCTGTCGAGATTCTCTCTCGCTCCGACCGTGGCCGTTCGATGGGCCTCCAGGCGCGAATCGACGCCCGCCGGAAATATTGCTCGGTTGACGTCATTCCGAAATATGAGGCCTATTACCGCCAGGTGTTGCACTCTGTGGAAACGTCTCAAAAAAAATAGCGAGGCATATTTTTCGTCCTCGAATTTTCTTTCCGTCTATCTTTCTTCGAAGGGAATCGGCTGCAAGGTCTGAATCACAAAATTGATATCGTCCTGCGTGATGGTCCCTTGCGTTCCTGGGCTTGTCACGAACAGAAACCGGAACTGGTGGTCGCGGTTGTCAAAAACTCGCAGCGCCACCGGCCCTCCCTTTGCCGGATCGCCGAATTCGAATCCCCGCGCGTTTTGCCAATCGAACGAACGAATGCCCGGCTGTGCGTCCACGCCAAAGCTGATCTTCCACAGCAGCAGCACGTTCGCTCGCATCGCATCCTCGAGCGGCATGAACGGCGACATCAGCGTCGGTGATGCCGAATATACATCCCGATATAGCTCATAATTCGTTTGCGGAATTGCTCCCTGAAACACGTTCGAGAGCTTGTCGAAATTCACGGGATTCAGCTTCTTCAACTGCCCGAGGGTGTCCGCCTGCGCATCCGGGTCATAGAACGCAATCGCCTGCCCGGTGTCGAATCTGAATTCGATCGCCGTCGGCAAATGTCTCTCCTTTGGCTCGCCTTTCCACGGGACGCGAAACTCCCACTCGCTCGTTTTCACAAATGACGGCTTCTCTTTCATTTTGGAAAAGTCCGGCAATGGAGCAGGGGTCGCGAGCGGTTGCGGCACTTCGTTGAGCCACGGATCAGTCCGCACCCATGTTTTTGCCTCCAAGTAAGTCAGCGTCTGCAGGCCGTACCGGATGCAGTAGCCCGCCACCGCCAGAACAACTACCAGCAGGATAATTGCGTCGCGCGCGCTGTCTTTTTTCGGTTCTTCCGTCGCCATTCGCTGGGTGCCTTCCGCCAATTGGGATTCGCTCGTCAACGTGCTGCCCGCCATGTGGATGCGATATCCTGTCGAACGGTTATCTTGCTTTGTTTACATCCCGCATGCTTCACGCTCCCCATGATTGTCATTCCGAGGAGGAGCAGTCTGATTTTGGCGCTTCCTGCCCCGGTCTGCGCGAAAATCGGACGCATTTGCAAGACAGGGCTCCCGGGTCGACGGTCAGTCGAGCCCAGGAGATCGGTCGAGGAATCTCCGCGCCGTGCTTGCCCGCCAAGGCATGGTCTAGGCGGGCAAGCCGAAACGACGGAAACCTCGGAGAAGCAGATTCAGAGTGATATCAACACAACCCGCATATCTCTGGTTTCCTGTCCCTCAAGCGCTTCATATTTCGATCGCGGGTTAGCCCTCAATTGGGACGGTCTCCGCCACCTCGGGGATCTCGATGTGAATCTGCGTCCCCTGCCCTTCCTGGCTGTGAATGTCCATTTGAAATTGATCCCCGTAAAGTAACCTCAGCCGCTCGTGCACATTGCTGATCCCGATTCCTCCGCCATACACTTCCGCGAGGCGCTCTTGCGGTATTCCAATTCCGTTGTCCTCGATTTCAATCCGAAGACGACCGTCGGCCCGTCGCGTCCGTATATGAATCTGTCCTCCCTCGAGCCGTGGCGCCAGCCCATGCTTGATCGAGTTCTCCACCATCGGCTGCAGGAGCATGCTCGGCACAAACGCGTCGAGCGTGCCCTCGTCAATTTCTTGAAACACGCGCAGCTTGTCCGGCCCGAACCTTGCCACTTCGATATCCAGATAATCCTCGATGAAATCCAGCTCTTCCCTCAGCGGGACAAACGTCTCATGCTTTCGCAGCAGTCTTCGCAGGATGTTCGAAAGCTTCAGCACCACGTCCCTCGCTGCGTCCGGATCAAATCGAATCAGAGACGAAACGGTATTCAGTGTGTTGAACAAAAAATGTGGATTGATCTGGCTTGTCAGCGCGTCCATGCGCGCTTTCAGCAGCAGTTGCTGGTTTTCCTCCAAATTCATTTCGATCCGCGTGTTGTTCCAGATCTTCACAGCCATCGCCACGCACATCATCGACGACACCACCACCAGCACCCTGTACAACCAGTTTCTGGGATCATCGGTGAAGAGCCAGGTCGATGGAACCGCTGTCGCCAGCTCCAGCCTGCCGATCTCGACTCCCACAACGCCGAATAGCGGAAGCATCACCCAGCCGGACTTTCCGTATCGCACCGTTCGCCACAGCCACTGCGGAATGTTCAGGAAAAGGAACGGCCCGAAATGCCAGATGTCCTCCTTTTCAGGCATCACCTCCCGGATGGTTCCCGCAAACAACCCCACCAGCGCCGCCACAGGGCTCGAAAGCCATTCGTGGTTGCCGAACGCCGGCAAGCTGATCAGCGAACCTCCCAGCAGCCCCACGATTCTTCCGCCTACCAACCCCATCAAAAACGCCCCCTGAATCATCAAATCAAAGAAGCGATAGCCAGCCAAGCGCAGCAGCACGCCGATCGCCAGGGGCGGCGTCAGAAAGAGCAACAGCATCACTTTTTGGTCGGAGTCGCGGATTTCGGTAAATAGCAGCTTGCGGAAATGGCGGAAACGGACCAACAGCGCCGCCAGCGCGGCCGAGAATCCCACGCGCAGCACAAGCGTGAAGAAGAGGTCTTGTTCGCCGGCAAAGGCAATCATGGCTCTCGCAACTCGGGCTTTCCCACGGTCTCGCGTAACGTTAGCCAATCGCTGTCCCGAAGTAAAGCGACGCGCTCAATGCGCCTTGCCTCCCGCAAATCACCCGTGCGGGAACTGCTATACTGGAGTAGCGCAATGAAACAAAAGACAAAATCGCCGAAAGCACGCGTCGTCGCCCAAGCGCAGCTTCCCACGCGCTTCGGCTCCTTTCGCATTCTCGGCATCGAAGGCAGAGGCGAAGGTGAAGAGGCAGTCGCCCTGGTTCACGGAAAGCTGAACGGCGCGTCCTCCACCCGCTCCAAACCTCCTTTGCTTCGCGTCCATTCCCAGTGCCTCACCGGAGACGTCTTTACCTCCGAACGCTGCGACTGCCGCGCTCAGCTTGAATTTTCTCTCCGCAAAATCGCCAAAGAACACTCCGGCATCGTTCTCTATCTCCCGCAGGAAGGCCGCGGCATCGGCCTGCTCAACAAACTTAAGGCCTACGAATTGCAGGACCAGGGCCTCGACACCGTCGAAGCCAACCGCAAGCTCGGGTTTGCCGCTGACTCTCGCGACTACGACTTCGCCGCCGAAGCCCTCAAAGCACTGCACGTTAATTCCGTTCGCCTTCTTTCAAACAACCCCGAAAAAGTTCGCCAGCTCAAAGCCGCCGGGATTCGCGTTGCCGAGCGAGTCCCCTGCCGCCCGCGCACCAGCCGTCACTCGCAGGCCTACCTTCGCACGAAAAAGAACAAGCTCGGCCACCTCCTTTCCGGTCTTTAAGGTTCCAACTTTTTCCGCTTGACAATTTTTCGGCCCGCATCCATACTAAACCATATGGTTAACCATATGAATCCCGCTCTCGATTCCACCTTTGCCGCGCTTTCCGACGCAACCCGCCGCGGGATACTGGCACAGTTGGCGCTTGGGGAGACTTCGATTTCCGAGCTTGCTGCGCCGTACCGCATGTCTCTTCCCGCCGTTTCGAAGCACGTCCGGGTACTGGAGAGCGCTGGGCTTGTCACTCGCCGCAAAGACGGGCGCGTCCATCGCTGCCGTCTCGCAGCCGAGCCAATGAAGGAAGCGGCGGAATGGATCGCGTTTTACCGGCGGTTCTGGGAACAACAGTTCAACGCATTGGATCACTATCTTGCCGAAACCACCCCCGAAAAGGAGAATCCATGGCAAGCTCCCAACCTCTCACAGACCTCGAACTCAAAGTCCGGCGGACGTTTGCCGCGCCGCGCGAACGGGTCTTCCAAGCCTGGACGAAACCCGAAGCGCTGACGGCGTGGTTCTGTCACGGCAAGCCGGCCCATACCGGGAAAGTGGATGAACTCGACCTGCGCGTTGGCGGGAAGCTCGAGTTCCAGATTCACGATCAGGAAAAGGGACTGTCTTATCAATTTCGCGGCAAATACATCGAGATTCAGCCGCCGGAGAAGCTAACGTTCACTTGGTCTTGGGACGGACATCCGGAATGGGGCGAGACAGTGGTGAGCCTGGAGTTTCACGAGCGTGGGAATTCGACCGAGCTGATCCTGCGCCACGGAGCTTTCCCGACGATGGAAGCGCGCGACGGCCACAACAACGGCTGGAAGAACTGCATGGAGTCGCTCGAGAAATTTCTTGCGGAGCAGCCGACTCAAGGAAAGAAGCCATGAGCGCGGCTGGACGGGTTGCTTTAAGAAGTCTGCACGTCTCTTGAAGTCTGATTTCCACGGCAGCGCGCTGTGTTCTCGGGCCCTGAAACTCATTCTCTTGGAGGAAAACATGAATCGGATAGGTGTCACACTAGCAATAGCTGCACTGGCTCTGACGCTCGGAGTCGCAAAAGCGGCCGATCAACCGAAGGCGGCGACCGCGTTCGACCGGCTGAAAACTCTGGTAGGAAGCTGGGAGGGCAAGCAAGAAAACGGAACGACCTTCTCGATGTCCATGCGGCTGGTGTCGAACAATACGGCGATCGAGGAGACGATCAACGGGCCGCACGACAATCAGATGGTGACGCTGTTTACGGCGGATGGCGACCGCATCGCGTTGACCCATTACTGCTCGATGGGCAACCAGCCGCGAATGGAGACTTCGGCAGTGAATGCTGAAACCTCCCTATTTGCTTTTGACTTTATGGGAGCGACCAATCTGGCGCATCCGACCGATCTGCATATGAACCAACTGACTCTGCGGATCATCGATCCAGACCACATTTCGGAGACTTGGGTGGCCGTAGTTGGCGGCAAATCGACGCCGTACACCTTTCAGTACACGCGAATGAACTAGCGGCATGCGCTGCCGCAGCGGGTTCGGAGTGATATCATCGCGTCACTCCGAACCAAGGCGGTGCCTCTTGACTTCTCCTTCCTCGATCGATGTGGCCATGGCGTTTGTCGCTCGAATCAATGATCACGATGTGGCAGGCCTCGTTGCACTGATGACGCCGGGTCACAAATTCACGGACTCCGTAGGCCACGTCGTGGCCGGCCGCGACAAAATGAAAAAGGGCTGGACCTATTACTTTCAAATGTTCCCGGACTACGCGATCGAAGTGACGAAAGCTTTTGCGCATGCAAATGTAGTCGCTCTTTTCGGCCAAGCGCGCGGAACCCTTGTGGTGAATGGCAAGCTCGCGAAGGAAAACTTGTGGGAAATTCCTGCCGCTTGGAAAGCGGTTCTCGAAAACTCTTTGATAGCCGATTGGCAGGTTTACGCGGATAACGAAGCTGTCCGAAAAATTATGAGCGCGAACTCGCCGCTGAAATCCGGCTAGCCTCCGCCTACCAGCTGAACGATCTCGTACCGGTCATTCGCCTCGACCGCCGTCATATTCCATTTCGCGCGCGGCAGAATTTCCAGATTCCGTTCGACAGCCACGCGTTCCACGCGCATTTCCAGATGTTCCAGCAGGCGCCGCACCGTCAGGCCATCCGGGATCTCCCGCAATTCCCCGTTGATCGTCACCTTCATCCCTGCGAGCCAGTCTCCGGCGCCTTGGCGCGCGTGCGCATCGAGAAACGGATCGAGTCGTCGCCTGTGTTCCCCTTTGCATAGATCACCAGCGCCAGATCTCCCTTTCCCAGCGGCGGCAGCGGAAATCGTATCTTGGCGCGGCCGTTTTCATCGCTCGTAGCCGAATGCTTCGTTTCCTGTAGCGCTCCTTCGATCATGGCCTCGACGATCGCTCCTGCTTCCGGCTTCTGGTCGTGGCGCCTCAGGATTTCCAAATCTAGTGAGATGTTTCCCGCCGAAAGCCACGATCCCGGGTTTTGCAATTGCACCTGGATGCCTTCCATCGGTCCTGGTGCTGGCGGATCGGTCGCAACCGGCACAGCCTTCGGCGCCACCCCCAACATCCCCTCGATTTCTGTTCCGAGCGACCCCACTCGTAGTGATTCGATTACCTTTTTGTGTTGTTCCTGCACGCGCTGGCGCAGCGCTTCCTGAGAAAATTCGGCGGAGTCGGCAAATTCGCGGTAATTCGTTGAGAGACGGTGAACGACGCGCCCGGAGTGGTACACAGCCGTGTCGATGCTCGGGTGAGCGGGTCCTCGATCTTCCGTTTGGACGTGAAACACGCGCTCGCCCGCGCGCACGTCCGTGTTAAAGCCCGAACTCATCGCATCGCTTCCAAGATATTTGCGCCTCACCCCGCCGACGCTCAAAAAAATCTTGCAAGTTCGATTGACCGCTGTGCACCCGGCCCATTATTATAGCAACGCGCCGAAAATGAACAGCAACTACCTGGACAATTACGCGCCCTTGTTGCTGATGTTTATACTCGCTTGCGGCTTGGCGGGCGCGTTGGTCGTTGTTTCAACTCTTATCGGCCGCCACAAGCGGTCGCGCACAAAAGACGCTCCTTACGAATGCGGCATCTCGCCGACCGGCGATGCCCGCGAACCTATGCCTGTCCATTTCTATATGGTCGGGTTGATCTTCATACTCTTCGACATCGAGGCCATTTTTCTTTACCCGTGGGCCCTCGTCTACCGTGACCTGCGTGTCTTTGGTTTTGTGGAGATGCTTCTCTACATTATAATTTTATTGGCTGGCTACATATTCCTCTGGAAGAAGGGCGCTCTCACCTGGGACCGCTGATCGCCCTCCGGAATCGAACTCACAGTGGAATCACAGGACGCTGACAAAAATCCGGTGGTGCATAAACTCCGCGAGTGGGATGCCGCCACTGTCTCCGCAGTTAAGGAGTTCCGCGGGGAAATCACGGTCGTTGTTCCGCCGTCTCATCTTGTGCGCGCCTCCGAGTTTCTCTCAACGGAGCCTTCACTCCGGTTTTCTTTTCTATCTGATCTGACTCCTGTCGATCGCTTTCCCCTCGAGCCTCGCTTCGAGATCAATTACCACCTTCTTTCTCTCGACCGCCGCGAGCGCCTGCGCTTGCAGGTCTGGCTCTCCGGCAAGGATCCTGCCGTCGATAGCGTGACGTCTGTCTGGCCTACAGCCAATTGGCACGAACGGGAAGCGTTCGACCTCTTCGGCATCCGTTTCGAAGGTCATCCCGACCTGAAGCGCATCCTCATGCCGGATGATTGGGAAGGCCACCCGCTGCGCAAGGACTATCCAACGGAAGGATACCGCTGAGATGTGCCAGGAAAGGAGGACCGCAACGATATGACAACCTCTGTCATGACTCCCGTCGGACCGGGCAAGGCCATGGTCCTCAACATGGGGCCGCAGCATCCTTCGACGCACGGCGTCCTCCGCGTTCTGCTTGAGCTGGACGGCGAAATCGTCGTCAAAGCCGAACCGATCATCGGCTATCTTCACACCGGCATCGAGAAGTCCTGCGAGGCCAAGACCTATTCCCAGGCCATCACCCTTACCGACCGGATGGATTATCTCTCTCCGATGTCGAACAATCTCGCCTATTGCCTCGCCGTCGAAAAAATTCTGAACATCGAGATCCCCAAGCGCGCCCAATACGTCCGCGTCCTTCTTGCCGAGCTCACCCGCGTTGCTTCCCACCTGGTCTGGCTCGGCACGCATGCCATCGACCTCGGCGCCATGTCCGTCTTTCTCTATTGCTTCCGCGAGCGCGAGGAAATCCTCAAGATTTTCGAATACCTCTCCGGCCAGCGCATGATGACTAGCTACTTCCGCATCGGCGGTCTGGCTCTTGAGCCTCCACCGGACTGGCTCGACCGCGTCCAGCGCATTCTCGACACGCTCCCCGCGCACATCGACGAATATGAAGAGCTGCTCACTGCAAACCGTATTTGGCAGGCGCGCACCAAGGGAGTTGGTTACGTCAGCGCCACAGATGCCATTGCGCTGGGCCTCAGTGGGCCTTTGCTTCGCGCCAGCGGCGTCGCGTATGACGTTCGCAAGATGTTCCCGTATTCCAGCTACGAGGAATTCGATTTCGAAATCAAAACGCAGACGGCGGGCGACTGCTACGCGCGCTATCAAGTTCGCGTCGCTGAGATGCGCGAAAGCCTGAAAATCGTGAAGCAGGCAATGCCGAAGATTCCGTCAACAGGCCCGTTCCGCGCCGACGTACCCGGCATCATCCCTCCCTCGCGCGAGGAGATGAAGACCTCCATTGAAGGTCTCATCTACCACTTCAAGATCTTTACCGAGGGTTTTGCCCCTCCGCCTGGCGAGGTCTATCACGCCATCGAATCGCCTCGCGGTGAACTCGGCGTCTTTATCGCCAGCGACGGCTCGCCAAAACCCTATCGCGCCAAGTTCCGCACGCCTTCGTTCATCAATTTGCAATCGCTGCCCAAACTTGCCGTGGGTCGCTTGATCGCCGACGTGGTCGCCTGTATCGGCACAACTGATATTGTTTTGGGAGAGGTAGACCGCTAAGCGGCCCGGGACCAAACTGACCATGCAACTGCCCCCAGCTCTCGAAGCAAAGTTCACCGACCTCGTCGGCCGCTACCCCGTCAAGCGTTCCGCGCTGATTCCCATGATGATGTACGGCCAGGATCAGTTCGGTTACCTCAGCGACGAGCTTCTCGAGGAAATTGCCCGCCGTCTCGACCTCAACATCACCGAAGTCACTGAGACGCTCGCTTATTACTCGATGCTTCACCGCAAGCCTGCCGGCAAGCACCACATTCAGGTCTGTACCAACATTTCCTGCATGTTGCGCGGCGGCAATGAACTCTACGCGCACGTCCAGAAGCGTCTCGGCATCGGGCACAAAGAAGTCTCACCCACGGGAACGTTTTCGCTCGAAGAAGTCGAATGTATCGGCGCCTGTACCGGCGCGCCCGCCGTGCAGGTGAATTACGATTTCTATGAAAATCTCGACGCCGACAAGGTCGACGTCATCCTCGAACAGCTTCAGGAAGGCAAACGCCCCAAGCCTGTTCCCGTCATCTCCGGCTCGCTGCACGAGCCGCATCCGGCCGAAGTTCGCGTCATCGCTAAGCGCTTTGGGATTCCCAATTCTCACAAAATTGATGTCTACATTCAGAACGAAGGTTATCAGGCGCTCGAAAAAGCCCTGAAGCAAATGACGCCCGCACAGATTATCGACGAAGTGAAAAAGTCGAATCTCCGCGGACGCGGCGGCGCAGGCTTCTCCACGGGCATGAAGTGGAGTTTCGTTCCCAAGGACAATCCGAAGCCGAAATATGTCCTCGCCAATTGCGACGAATCCGAACCCGGCACATCCAAAGATCGCCCGCTGATGGAAATGGATCCGCACCAGTTGATCGAGGGCATGGTCATTGCAGGACGCGCCATCGGCTCGAATCAAGGTTATGCCTATATTCGCGGTGAATATCGCTACATCATCGACATCATGGATGTTGCGATCGCCGAAGCCTACACCAAGGGCTTCCTTGGCAAGAACATTCTCGGTTCCGGCTTCGATTTCGACCTTTGCACCCACACCGGCGCAGGCGCCTACGAATGCGGTGAAGAATCGGCGCTTATGGAATCGCTTGAGGGTAAGCGAGGCTATCCGCGCATCAAGCCTCCCTTCCCTGCCGTCGTCGGCCTCTACGGCTGCCCAACGATCATTAACAATGCCGAAACGCTCAGCAGTGTCCCCGCCATCATCCGCGGCGGCGGCGAGTGGTACGCAGGGCTCGGCACGCCGAAAAACGGCGGCACGCGGCTCTATTCGATTTCCGGCCATGTGAACCGTCCCGGCATCTACGAATTGCCGCTCGGTTTTCCCCTGCGCCGCCTGATTGAAGATGTTGCCGGCGGCATGCGCAACGGCAAGAAGCTCAAGGCCGTGGTTCCTGGCGGCAGTTCCTGCCCGCTTCTTACCGCAGACGAAATTGATGTCGCCCTCGACTATGATTCGGTCGCCAAGATCGGCTCCATGCTCGGCTCCGGCGGCACGGTCATTCTTGATGAAGATACTTGCATGGTCGATTTTGCACGCCGCATCATGAAGTTCTACGCGCATGAATCCTGCGGCTGGTGCATTCCTTGCCGCGAAGGCACCACTTGGCTGCGAAAAATGCTCGACCGCTTCCATGATGGGGCGGGGCGCGAGGAAGACATTTCCTTGATTGGCGAGCTGTCGCAAAATATGCTGGGGCGGACGTTCTGCCCGCTCGGCGATGCCGCCGCTATGCCGACCATCAGCATCGTGCAAAAATGGCGGCACGAATTTGAAGATCACCTCCGTGGGAAGTGCGCTTACAAGCCCGCGGATGCTTTGGCCGTCGGACTGTAATCGTCGTTTGCGGCGCCCGGCTTTTTCGGCCGCTGCTTCTTGACTGGATACTCTCGCGTTCGCTGTTGAAGCTTGCATCGCTTCAGGGGAAACATGGCTGACCAGAAGCAGATTACGTTTACGCTCGATGGGCAACCTGTCACCACCGCCCCCGGCACTTTGGTCATCGAAGCCGCCAAGCGCCAGGGCATCGAGGTGCCTTCGTTCTGCTATTACCCGGGCGTCACACCCTCGTCTGTAGCTGCCTGCCGCATGTGTCTGGTTGAAGTCGAAAAAATGCCCAAGCTCCAGACCGCCTGCACCCTCGTCGCCACCGAGGGCATGGTCGTCAAGACCAACACCGAACAGGTTCACAGCGCCCGCAAGAACATGATCGAATTCCTGCTCTCGAATCACCCGCTCGATTGCCCCGTGTGCGACAAAGGCGGCGAGTGCGAATTGCAGGACATGACCTTCCGCTACGGCCTCGACCACAGCCGTTTCAATGAGGAAAAGCTGCACTATCCCGAAGAAAAATGGTCGCCGCTTGTTTTCTACGATGCGCCTCGGTGCATTCTCTGCTTCCGCTGCGTTCGCGTTTGCGACGAGGGCATGGACGTCAAGGCTCTCGGCGTCGGCGCCCGCGGCGTTCATTCCGTCATCATTCCCAATGAGCCCGGCTCTCTCGCCTGCGAAGAGTGCGGCATGTGCATCGACGTTTGCCCGGTCGGCGCACTCACGAGTGGCACCTACCGCTATCAGACGCGCCCCTGGGAAATGCAATATGTAGGCAATCCCTGCGCGCACTGCTCGAACGGCTGCAAGACCACTCTCAGTGTTCGCAATAACGAAATCCTCCGCGCCAACAATCGCGACCACTCCGGCATTAACGAAGAATTCCTTTGCGGCAAAGGCCGCTTCGGCTTCGATTTCACCACACATCCTGAACGTGTTCGCCAGCCGCTTGTCCGCCGTAATGGCTCGCTGGAGCCGGCCAGTTGGGAAAACGCCATCGAGGAAGTCGCGCGCCGATTCAAGCAGGTCCATGACGCCAATGGCGGCTCCTCCATCGGTGTCATCGGTTCGAACCACACCACCAACGAAGAAAATTATCTGCTCAACCGTTTTGCGCGCGCCACTCTCGGCACCAACCATCTCGATCATCACCGCTCGGCCGATTATGTTGGCCTGGCGTCCGTTCTCGGCCCGAACTGGAAAGATTCGGCCGCAACGATGAAAGATGTTTACTCCGCTCCCGCCGTCTTCCTCATCGCCAACGACGTCACGCAGCAGAATCCCTTTGTCGCCTGGCAGATTCGCACGGGTTTCCACCATCACGCTACGCGGCTCTACGCGCTCGATAGCCGCCCGAGCAAAATTCATCGCCACGCGAAAATCGTCTTCGAGGTCCAGTCTGGCGCGGAACGCGCCGCTCTCCGCTGGCTGGCGTCCGAACAAGGCCAATTCGACGCAAAGACCACCGAATCGCTCGTTCGGCTTAAGGCCGCTCTCGAAGCCGAATCCGCCGTCGTCGTTCTTTTCGGCTCGGACATTCAAGGCTCTGCAATTCGCGACCTCGTTTCCTTCGCCGCTCGCTTCCAGGGCAAGACGAAATTCATGGCTCTCGGTGACTACGCGAACTCCCGCGGCGCTTCCGATTTCGGCGTGCTTCCCGACCGTTTGCCGGGCTACGCACGACTCCAAGATGGCTTCGAGCGCGAGCGCTTTTCGAAGCTCTGGGGCGCGGAAATCTCTTCCGTTCCCGGCATGACGGCCCGCGAAATGATGGAAGCGGCCGTCTCCGGCAAGCTGAAGGCGCTTTACGTCGTCGGCGCGAATCCCGTGAAGACTTTCGGCGTCGCCCAGTCCAGCCGCATCGCAGGACTCGATTTGCTTGTCGTACAGGACCTGTTCCTCACTGAAACGGCGAAGCAGGCTGATATCGTCCTTCCCGCCGCTTCCACCTACGAGAAAGACGGCACGCTCACCAACACGGCCGGCGAAGTGCAAATGACGCATCGCTCCGTTGATCCGCAAGGTCCGCGCAGCGATTTCGATTTGATCCGCATTTTGTCTCATCAGCTTTCCATGTTGGGCCTCGGTTCGCCCATCCGTTTGCGCACTCCCGAAGCGGCCTTCGATGAAATTCGTCAGAATGTTCCCGGCTACGCGCTTTCTTTCGCCTCTCTTCTGGCGGGTGGCGCGGAGATTTCTTCCGCTTCTTGCAAGGCCGTCGAGCCGTCCTATGAACCTCCAGCCGGTTCGGTGTTTTCGTCCAATGATTTTCTCTTTACCAGTGGCACGCTGGGCCGTTACTGTTCCAAACTCAATTCGACGAGCGAGGCCAAAGAACGACCGTGGAGTTCATCACCCAGCACCCAATCCTGGTGGTATCGCTAGTCAAAATTGCCGTCCTGCTGTTCGTGGTCATGACGGCCCTGGCGTACCTGACCTGGTTCGAACGGAAAGTCGTCGCGCACATCCAGTCGCGCTGGGGCCCGTATTACGTGGGCGCTCACGGGCTGCTGCAGCCGCTTGCGGACGGCTTGAAATTTTTCTTTAAGGAAGACCTGACGCCCCCTGCTTCCGACAGGCTCATCTTTACGCTCGCACCTATGCTCGCCCTGGCGCTGGCGCTCACGGCCATCGCTCTGATTCCCTTCGGGCCTCCCTCGATTCAGGTTCTCGGCCAGCCCGTGTTCATCGTCTCGAATCTCGGCGTCGGGCTGCTCTTTCTTTTTGCCATCACCTCCATGGGTGTCTACGGGATCGCTCTCGCCGGCTGGTCCTCCAACAGCAAATATCCTCTGCTCGGCAGCCTGCGCAGCTCCGCGCAGATGATCAGCTACGAAGTTTCACTCACTCTGTCTGTGGTCGGCGTCGTTTTGATGGCCGGCACATTTAGTTTCAATGGCATCATCCAGGCGCAATCCGGCGCTATCTGGCATTGGAACGTATTCGGCGTCCGTCATGGCGGCATAACGCAGGTAGTTGGCTTTCTGTGCTACCTCATTGCGGCTATCGCCGAGACCAACCGCATTCCCTTTGATCTTCCGGAAGGGGAGACCGAACTCGTCGCCGGATTCCACACCGAGTATTCCAGCTTCAAGTTCGCCATGTTTTTTATGGCTGAATACGCCAACATGATTACGGTTTCCTGCCTGGCCACGATCCTGTTTTTCGGCGGCTGGCTCTCTCCTTTCCCCGGCACCTGGACCTGGCAGAACTATTTGCCGGGAGCATTGCTCCTGCTGACCGGCATCTACACGGCGTTTGATACTTTCGTCGTGCTGCGTGGCATTGCGCGCTTGCAGTTTGCCGTTGTCACATTGCTTCTTCTCGGCGGCGGCGTCATCTGCCTCCATCCGGCGGTCGCCCCGGTGATTCAAGGGCCGTTCTGGTTTGTCTCCAAAGTGTTCGTATTCATTTTCCTGTACGTCTGGATTCGCGGCACGCTGCCGCGTTTTCGTTACGACCAACTGATGTCGTTCGGCTGGAAGCTGCTGCTTCCTGTATCGCTGGCGAACCTGGTTGTGACGGCCCTGGTGATTGTGTTTCCCTGGCTGGGGGCGCACGGATGAGCCTCCCTCTGCTCCTATTTTTTGTTTTCGCGTTTATCGCCGTTGTCGGCGCGATTTTGCTGATCTCTGCCCGGGAGCCGATTCACAGCGCTCTCGCCCTAATCGTCGTCATGGTTTCTCTGGCGCTCGTCTACGTTCTCCTCGGCGCGGAATTCATCGCCGCCGTGCAGATCATCGTGTACGCGGGCGCGGTGATGGTGCTGTTCGTCTTCGTCATCATGCTGCTCAATGCCGGGCAGGAAGAGCGCACGGACTGGAGCCGCATGGCGAAATACGCCGGCATTCCTCTGGCGGTGATTTTTCTGTTCTGGATCGCGCACTGGATGGCGCGCGCGGCGGTGGGCGCGGTGGCGGGGTACGCTCCCGGTGAGTCGTATGTGACGCCTTCGACGACGGCGGACCTGTCGAAGCTGCTCTTCACCTCATATCTGTTGCCGTTTGAAGTGACTTCGATTTTGATTCTGATCGCCATTCTCGGCGCGTTGGTTCTGGCACGGAAGGAAGACAAGGCGTGATTCCCGTCTCTTACTTTCTGGTGCTGAGCGCGATCCTGTTCGGGTTGGGCGTGCTGGCTTTCGTTTTCAAACGCAACATCATCACGATTTTCATGTCCATTGAGCTGATGCTCAACGCCGTGAATCTGGCTTTTGTGGCGTTTGGTCGCGCGTGGGGGCAACTCGACGGGATGGTTTTCGTCTTTTTTGTCATCGTGGTCGCCGCGGCGGAAGCGGCCGTGGGCCTGGCCATCGTCATCACGCTCGTGCAAGACCGCCAGTCGCTCAACATTGAACGCGTCAACCGGCTGAAACTGTAAATGTTCATACTCGACTCGCTCTGGATCATTCTGGCTCTGCCCCTGCTCGGAGCGGCCGTCAACGGCCTGCTCGGGAAGAACTGGCCGAAGTCTGCCGTCAACTCGGTGGGCATCGGCTCAGTCGCGCTTTCTTTTCTGTCCGTTCTCGAAGCGGTTCGCGAGTTTTCGCAGCTCACGCCGTCGCAGATTCCCTTCGTGCGCGACTATTTCTCCTGGATCGCGGCCGGCCCGTTCCGCGTCGACTTCTCGCTGCAAATCGACCAGCTCACGGTTGTCATGCTGCTGGTCGTCACGGGCGTCGGCCTGCTCGTGCACATCTATTCCGTTGGCTACATGGCGCACGAGGGTGGCTACTACCGATTCTTCTCCTATCTCAACCTGTTCGTCTTCTTCATGCTCACGCTGGTCCTGGGTTCGAATCTAATCGTAATGTTCGTCGGCTGGGAAGGCGTGGGCTTGTGCAGCTACCTGCTGATCGGCTTCTGGTTCCTGAAGAAATCCGCCACCGACGCGGGCAAGAAGGCGTTCATCACCACGCGCATCGGCGATTTCGGTTTCATGCTGGGCATTTTCCTCACCTTCTGGACATTCAACACGGTCGAGTACAAGGGTATCTTCACGCAGTTGCAGCAGGGCTCGTTCGCCGAGTCCACACTGACGCTGATCGGTCTCTTGCTCTTTGCCGGCGCCGTCGGCAAATCCGCGCAAATTCCCATCTACGTCTGGCTGCCGGACGCGATGGAAGGCCCCACTCCCGTCAGCGCCTTGATTCACGCCGCCACGATGGTCACTGCGGGCGTCTATATGGTCGCGCGCATGAACCCGGTGTTCTCCCGCGCGCCGGAGGCCATGTTTGTCGTAGCGCTCATCGGAGCGCTCACGGCGTTCTACTCCGCCACGATCGGACTGGTGCAAACGGACATCAAAAAAGTTCTCGCCTATTCCACCGTCTCGCAGCTCGGATACATGTTTCTCGGCTGCGGCGTGGGAGCCTACGCTGCCGGCGTGTTCCACTTGATGACGCACGCCTTTTTCAAGGGCCTGCTCTTCCTCGCGGCCGGAAGCGTGATTCACGCGATGGGCGGCGAGCAGGACATGCGCCAGATGGGCGGCCTGCGCAGGCACATTCCGATCACCTACTGGACGATGCTGATCGCCACGCTGGCCATCGCCGGGATTCCGGGTTTTGCCGGGTTCTTCAGCAAGGACGAAATTCTCGAGGCGGCGCAGTCCGGCCCGCACGCAAATACGGCGCTGTGGCTTCTGGGCGTTGCCGGCGCGGCGCTCACTTCGTTTTACATGTTCCGCCTGATTTTCCTCACGTTCTTCGGCAAGGAGAGGTTCGACGAGCACAAAGTGCATGTCCACGAATCGCCGAAGAACATGACGATTCCGCTGATGATTCTGGCCTTCCTTTCGATCTTCGGCGGCTGGGTGGCGGCGCCGCATTTCGCCGGCGGAACGGATTACTTCGAGAAATTCCTTCATCCGGTCTTCACGCAATACGCTCCGGCGGCAGCAGGGACGGAAACGGCTGCGGAAGCCGGTGAAAGCGGCGGCATGCAACTGCTGCACGCGCTCACTGGTATTCCGGTGATTCTGGGCATTCTCGGCCTGCTGGTTGCCTGGTGGTTCTACATCAAGAATACGGAAGCGCCGAAGCGGCTGGCTGCGAGCCTGCACGGCCTGTACTTGCTCTTGCTCAATAAGTATTACGTCGACGAAATCTATCTCGCCGTCATCATCCGTCCGCTTCTTTGGATTTCGACGCACGTGTTCTGGCAGACCATCGACGTCGGGCTGATTGACGGCACGGTGAACGGAGCCGCGCACCTGGCCCGGCAGGCGGGCGGCGAAGTGCGCGAAATCCAATCGGGCAGCACTCGCAGCTATGCGACGTGGGTGCTGGTGGGCGCTGCGGGTTTCACGGCGTTGCTGCTTGGACTCTGGTGGAAGGTGCGCTAGCGAACGATGCCATCCTCTCATCTGCTCACGATCGTCACATTCTTCCCGCTGCTGGGAGTGCCGGCGCTGCTGATTCTGCGCGGCGAGGATCACATCTGGATCCGGCGCATCGCGCTCGCCGTATCGCTGATCGAGTTCGTCATTTCTCTGTTTCTGCTTCCTGTATTTTCGGCAACGGCCGGAGGCTACCAGTTCCAGGAATTCCACGACTGGATTCCGAGCGTAGGCATTCACTATCACCTCGGCGTCGATGGCATCAGCCTGTTCCTCGTACTGCTCACCACGTTCCTCACGCCGATCTCGGTCCTGTGCTCGTGGACTTCGATTCACGAGCGCGTGAAGGAATTCTTCATCTGCCTGCTGGTGATCGAGACGGCGATGATCGGCGTCTTCCTCTCGCTCGATCTCTTCCTCTTCTTCGTCTTCTGGGAATTGACGCTGATTCCGATGTATTTCCTGATCGGCGTCTGGGGCCACGGACGCCGGATCTACGCGGCGCTGAAATTCATCCTGTACACGATGTTCGGGTCGATCCTGATGCTCGTCGCGATTGTCTGGCTCTATGGACTGACGGGGACCTTCGACTTGGTGCGGATTCAGGAGTATCTGACGCACACGATATTGCCGCCGCAGACCGAGCTGTTGCTGTTCGGCGCGTTTTTCGTGGCGTTTGCCATCAAGGTGCCTCTCTTCCCGCTGCACACCTGGCTGCCTGATGCGCACACGGAAGCGCCCACCGCAGGCTCCGTGATTCTGGCGGGCGTGATGCTGAAGCTCGGCACGTATGGCATCCTGCGCTTCTGCCTGCCGCTGTTTCCGCACGCGGCTTCGCGCATGGCCCCCTTGATCGCCGTGCTGGCCATCATCGGCATTGTTTATGGCGCGCTCGTCGCCGCCGTGCAGACCGATCTCAAGCGCCTGGTCGCGTACACGTCCGTCAGCCACCTCGGACTCGTTGTCCTGGGACTCTTCGCTTTCAGCACCGTATCGATCGAAGGTGCCGTCTACCAGATGCTCAATCACGGCGTCTCCACCGGCGCGCTCTTCCTTGCCGTTGGCATGCTCTACGACCGCCGCCACACCTATGAGATCAAGGAATACGGTGGCCTCGCGACGCCCATGCCCATCCTGATGTCTTATTTCTTGTTCATCTGCCTGTCTTCGCTGGCCCTGCCGCCGCTCAATGGATTTATCGGCGAGTTCATCATTTTGGTCGGGACTTATCAGGCGCACCACGTGTGGGCGACGTGGGCCGCGACAGCCGCGATTCTGTCCGCCATTTACTTGCTTTGGTCCTATCAGCGAGTGGCGCTCGGCGAAGTGACGGTGGAAAAGAACAAGACGCTCCCCGACGCATCGCCTCGCGAGAAGCTGATTCTTGCGACTATGGCCGTGGTGATCATCCTGATGGGCGTCACTTCTCCGTACTTCACGCGCCGGATGCAGGTTTCTGCGGATGCCGTGGTGCAGCGCTTCAATGGCTACCAGGACGCGTTGCGCCGGCCCGTGATCGCTCCCGCGCCGCCACGTGCTGCAACAGCCGGCGCGATTCATAGCGCCGCTCCCGTGGCCGCGGTTGCAATCGCTCCTGAAGTGACGAAGGGAGCGCGGCCGTGACGCCTTTCCTCGCCGAGCAGCTCCGCAATCTCTATCTGCTGAGCCCGGAGATTGTGCTGTGCGTCTTCGGCATCGTCATCATGGTGGCGGATGCGTTCACGCCAGCGGCAAAACAGCGGTGGCTGGGCTGGACCGCCTTTCTGGGCACCCTCGTTGCGCTTGCCGCCGTGCACCACCTTTCCCACGAGTCCGGAGTCTCGACGGCCTACAGCGGGCTGATTCGTGTTGACGGGTTCAGCATTTTCGTTCACGTGGTGGTGCTGGTCGCCGTTGGTCTCGCGATCCTCGGCTCGATCGACTACCTCGAAATGGAAGGTTTGCAGCGCGGAGAATATTACGCGCTGGTGCTTTTCGCCGCCGTGGGAATGGGGATATTGGCGGGTGCGAACGAGATGGTGATGGCTTTCCTCGGCCTGGAGATGAGTTCGATTTCGAGCTACATCCTCGCCGGATTCCGCAAGCGCGCGCCGCAATCGAATGAAGCTTCGCTGAAGTATTTTCTGCTGGGCTCGTTCGCGACGGCGTTTTTTCTCTACGGCATCGCCATGGTGTATGGCGGCACGGGGACGACGCGCATCGACGCCGTCCATGAGGCGGTGTGGAGCGCCGTCGGAAAGCAAGGACACACGCCCGCGCTGGCTATGCTTGGGTTGGGACTGATCTTCGTCGGCCTGGGATTCAAAGTAGTCATCGCACCCTTCCAGGTTTATGCGCCGGACGTGTATGAAGGCTCCCCGACGCCCGTGACCGCGCTGCTGGCTGCGGGTCCGAAGGCGGCGACGTTTGCGCTGATGTTGCGCATTTTTTACGTTTCGTTCAACTCGGCCAGCTCGTTCTGGTTCTGGGCTGTTTGGATTTCCGCCGTGCTGACGATGTGCATTGGAAATTTTGCCGCGCTCGTGCAGACCAACGTGAAGCGCATGCTGGCCTACTCCTCGATCGCTCATGCCGGATACATTCTGGTGGCGTTTGCGGCGGGGACGGAAATCGGCGTGGCTGCTGTACTGTTTTATCTCGCAGCCTACGTACTGATGAAAGTCGGCGCGTTTTTGGTGCTCACGCATCTTGGCCAGCTCGACGAGCGCTATCTGGATATTCAGGACTACGCCGGCCTGGCGGTACGCCAGCCGGTGCTTTCGGCGTGTTTCGCGCTGTTCCTTTTCTCGCTGCTGGGGCTGCCGGCAACGGGGGGATTCTTCGGGAAGTTCTTTGCGTTTCGGGCGGCGCTGGATGCACGCCTCGTGTGGCTGGTGGTGATTGCGGCAATAAACAGCGTGATCGGCGCTTACTACTATCTGCGCGTGATCGTGGCGATGTATTTCTGGGAGCCGTCGAAGGACTACACGCCCACGCGTGTCGCGCCCACGCTGACCTTCGGCCTGGCCATCGCCGCCATTGGCACGATTTATCTGGGCGTTCTTCCCGCGCGCGTCTTGGACTTGGCTCAGGCCGCCGCGCATTCCCTGCTCTCGCGCTAGCCTGCTCCCTCATCGAGACAAATCCTTTGAAAATCCGCGTTGAGCGAGCGCCTTTTTGCGCCGGCGTGGCGCTGAATTGCGCAGGCGCGAACCTGGCGGTCTGCTCGCGATTAGAATCAGCACCAATCCTGTATTTTCTGTAAGTTACAGCGATTTCTAATCGCCCTGACCCGCGATTAGAAATACCCGGCGCAGAGGGTGTTTCGAGGTGACTGCGGCGGACTTGGGACGTGAAAATCCGCGTTTGGCAGGCGCGCATTTCGCGTCTCGCGGGGCGACTGTCTTTCGCGGCTTCGATTGCCACTGCGAGCGCGTTGCGCATGGTGCACGTTCCTCGACGCGAGGGTAACAGAATGGAAAGGCCAAAAGAATTGAGCGAACGTACAGAAAAGGGACAGTTCTAGAACTGGACTTTTCATGGGAGCGCGCGCAAAAGAAAAGGCCCGGAACATCTGCATTCAGCAGACGCTCCGGGCCTGAATTGCGATTTCGCAGTCTTACTTGACGCGGATGAACATCGTGGCAAACGTATACAGCGCCATGGATTCGATCAGGACGAGCGCCAGAATCAGCGCGAAGCGGATTGCCGCCGTCGCCCCCGGATTGCGCGCCAGAGCTTCGCAAGCGCCTGCCGTGGCGATTCCCTGCGCGATGCCGCAGCCTGCCGAAGCAATCGCCATGCTGAAGCCCGCAGTAATGGCAATCCAGTTCGTGCCGCCAGCCGCTTCCCCGCCCTGAGCCGCAAAGGCGGCCGGGGCGAAAAGGCTGATGGCGATGACCGCCAGCAAAAACAGCCCGAGTCTCTTCATGTGTGTCTCCTCGTTATGAATGGTCCGCCAGGAGGTGGTTACCTGCGCGCCTTGGGAGGCTCGAGGTCTCACGCTGGAGCGGGATAATGCCCGAAAAGTCCGCGATTAGTGCTCGTCGACGACCGATCCCGCGACGTAGATTATGGGCAAAATCGTGAATACGAACGCCTGCAGGATCGCCACAAAGATATGAAGAAAAATGAACAGAACCGGCACAATGAGCGGGAGGGCGTACGCCACGTTTCCGGCCACATTGACCTTCCCGAGAAAGAAAGAAAACTCCAGAAGCAATCCGAGGAATATCCCGTACAACAGCTCGCTGACCAGCATATTCACCCAGAGACGAACCGTCAGGGACAACAACCGGGCGGAGTGGCTAACAGCTTCAATCGGCAGCATCAGAAACGCCAGCGCGGGCAGCGGGCCCAGGAAATGCTTTCCGTGTCCGAGCGGCCCGTTTTTCACGATGCCGGTCCAGTTGTAGTAGAGAAACACGACGACAGCACAGCCGAAGGGAACGGAAACCTGAGCGGTGGGCGATTCAAGCGTCGGGAAGACGCTGACCAGATTGCACAGCAGGACCCAAATGCCGATGGCGCCGATCATGGGCAGATATTTTTCGCTATTGTGGCCGATGCTCTCTTCGAGCAAGTCGGTAACGCCGACGCCCATCGGGTTGTGCAGGAGCAATTCCATCGTCTGCTGCGTGGCACCGGGCTTATCGATGGAAATGCGCGCGCGCAGCCAGAGGAAAAAGATGACGGCGATGGCAAATACAAAAATTTCCATACAGATGTGGGTGGGAATCGGGTAGTCGTGATTCGCGGGGTCAATGTGCAGATAGGCGAGCAAGGCCAATGCAGCCTTGCCGAACAGCCGGTTCACGATCACCGCCACCCACATCGGATGTTCCATTCCCGCCCCTTTACGAGCCCGCGCGCGGCTCTGGCACGGACCGGAACAGCAGGCCGATCATCTCTGCCAAGACAGCCACGGCAACCGCCAGGAATCCGGCCAAAAGGCTTAAGGCCGGCAAACCGAAGTAATGCAGGATAACATAGGCTCCGAGGACCAGCAAAGCGTAGCGACCCATGAATTTGATGTAGGTGGTCTTGGGAACGCGGATCTTTTCCGCGCCTTCCTGGGGCGTCGCCAGCGAACCCAGCGCGTTCACCCCTTGCTTCATCCACCGAAAATTGAGCCAGGAAATGACCGCGCCCGCGGCGACCGCCTCGCCATGGCGATGCCCCCAGACGAATGCCGCCACCAGCGCGCCCACCGCTCCGATGACGGGCGTAAGAATTTCAATGCGCCGCTCGGCAGCGGCATAATAGGCGTCAGCTTCCGCTGCCATCGCTCTTCTCC
>Ga0335072_10000388_pt1 | contig 88940 bp, 73 predicted proteins | sample Lox_Sample_21_FD_206725 | JGI IMG/M metagenome (GOLD analysis project Ga0335072, IMG submission 206725) | Soil microbial communities from Loxahatchee National Wildlife Refuge, Florida, United States - Lox_Sample_2.1 | ecosystem: Environmental > Terrestrial > Soil > Wetlands | place: USA... | reverse complement strand
GCATTTTACTCACCTCACAGTGTCCGTAAGCCCCAGAATCCTCGGCATGGGTTACCAAATATACCAAAGCAAAGCTGGCATCATTGTCGGAACTCTAGTCCTCCAAGTCATATCTTTCATATTCATCTGCCTCCGCTTTTACACGCGACATTGGACAAAGAAAGCAATTTTGGTTTCGGACTGGCTCTTACTGATTGCGTTCATTTGTGCCACCGGGCTCAGCGTCATGGAGGTGTATGGTAAACGATGTGTTTGCTTCATATCAGTGATATCCTTTAACCTCAGGTGTAGGAGTGGCAGAGCATGGATTTGCGACTCCGCTGATGTCGACGAATCCCAAGCTGCAAGGCTTGAGTGAGAGACTACGGCGGCTTCAGCATGTAGGTTTGGTAAAACCTAAGCAATGCTTCAGCCCTCACTAACTATGACAGATGGAGTACGCTTTTGTGATCATCGGGATCTTCGCAGTTGGAATGGTCAAGCTCTCCGTCTCTCTGCTTTACTACCATCTCTTCTCTCTAGTCAAGTTCCGGTACTTTCTTATATTCTGGATTGCTATCATCATTGCCTGGACTATTACTTTTGTCCTCGGAGAGTTACTCGAATGTGGCTCGCACCCGCTGAAGATCTTTGGCACCGTAGCGGATGTGGCCAAGTACTGCCCCCACATCCATTCGATTGGTTACGCACTAGTAGGAAGTGATATTGCGACTGACGTGATTACATTGTTGATCCCTTTGCCTTTGGTAGGTAAATTTATCGCCTGAGCGATGTGGAAGATCTTGATTGCTGACCGCATAGGTGCTGGGCATGCGTCTTCCGAGGACGCAGAAGATTCTCCTTTTGGCTAACTTTTTAATTGGCGCCTTGTCAGTATAATCTTGGAAAGATTGGAGACCAAGCCTAATATTTATTCAGAGCTGTCGGTGCAAGTACTGCTAAAGCGTACATCTACATTTCAGCAACTCTCAAGCTAACTAGTGAGGATGGAGGCAGTAAGTAGACGCTCACGTTATTATCTAACATGCTCCGAGCTCACACTGTTGCAGTTCTCTTAACCGCGTACTCAATGTGGAATCTTGTCGAGGTTCACGTCTGCATTATCGCCGCTTGCGCCATAACGCTTCGCGCTACGCTTACCCGAACCTTTCGGTCGAGTCGTGTACGGTCTTTACTTCGACTATGGTTACCTCCCTGGAAGAGGTCGACGGGACATGATATATCTTCTAGCCTTGTAAGATTTGAATCGGATCCAATCTCTCTCGAGTTAATCACTAAGAGAAGATAGAAAAACGGGGAGACAAGTAAGAGTAACGATTTGGTATTTGTGACAAGTGCTCTTCCAGAGGTCGTATAAATGTGGTCAAAATACAGTATTAGGCGCCACAGTGTCAAGGGCCCAGATACGAATCAGGTCCCAGTTTATATGCGCCATAGAAGCTATGCACACCTCAGACGTGCTTCTGTATTCTATCCATCTTTGTTTCTTATCTCGAGGGGAAATTGGAAAAATGGCGACTCCTTTTGCTTGTGTGCTTCGGAACGGTGAAGGTTCACGACTGTATTTTTGAAGCGATTAGGGCCTTGACTTGAGCAGTGTGCGCTCTTGTTTTTATTAGAAGACCGAGTCTCAACGCGGTCTTACCGAGCAGATAGACTTTATTTTTAAATTTGTATATAGGGGCGCTGTGGTGCGGGAATTCACAATCTTTGAAACCGGCGACTTGGTGACCCGAATCCACATGGATAGGTATTACCTTAAACCCGTGGATAATATTTCGGAATTAAAGCTAGTCCTTGGCCTTAAACTTTAATATTCAATCAATAATGAACGTATATTTGCAAGTAACCATAAAACTACTCTGAATTAAGCGTGGGAGAAGCCATTGCCTGGGCTTTGTTGTAATGATACAGAAGGCGGAGGTCGCTGTCTTTGCTGCCTTTCCATATGCGATACGAAGTGGAATGGGATATCATAAAGAACCTGAAGGCGCAAAATTTCTCATCAATGACTAAATAGAATAAAAAAAATTTTCGACTTCACAAGCTGAGCGAAATTGAAATGGCCCGATCTTCTCTTTGCCTTACACTGCTTTAATAGCTTGGTAACTCTAATCGCGCTTGCGCTCTATACAGAAGTCTTGAGAGCTATGACTGCGAAATCTGAAAGTCCCACCTGATGCCAGGTCAGTTCGTTAGGCTGTAACTCAAATAATTGTGAAAACTAAAGCCCCATCATCAAATTACAAGTCCGATAACTTTAAGCCTCCAAGGGTATCGTTTTGCTGCTCTCAAAAGACGTACTGCATGACATATCAGATCCCCGTTCATGTTGTCATCATCAAAGGTGCTCTTACCGGAATGAAAATATACGGCACTCTCTTCTCATATTCCACCCAAGATTTCCCGTATTTCGCTCTGCATCGTTCGATATCTCTCCACGCTCGATGGAGGATCATTATGCTGAAGAACACTGGGTAGAACCAAGGAAAAGGGCTTCGGAACCCAGTGATTAAGCCCCAGTTGATGGCGAAGAAGGTGTCGCACGTGTAGTGTACTTTCCTTGCCAACCCATACCACCCGCTGCAGAGTATGTTATCTCCAGTGTCGGTCACAATGAACTTTGGGTTCTTGACCTCCTTCCAGGGCAATTGCGGGAAGGTCTTGCGGTCCAGGACAGTGCCGCGCTCGCGCGCCCGAAACATGTTCTTCTGGCTGTTGGCCGTGTCCCACACCCAGTACACGAGCAGATAGGCGACATAGAGGGCGATGAGGGCGGGCTTTGGCCAGGCGTAGGTGCTGGGCGGGTGGTTGGCCAGGTAGATGGTGCAGTGGCAGTAGCTGAGTGGCACGCCGGCCAGGTTCCAAAAGATCAGCATGAACCCCCATTTCTCGTAGTACATGTCCCAAGTGGTGACGATGAGTTCTTCACCCTTGCAGCACGCGTTGGCGTACAGCCAATGGGCCATCAGCAGGAAGCCCACCTCGCCTGACACGTACCCGTACTGCTCATACTGTCGTGCAGCTGTCCCCAGCGATATTAGGAACAGAATGAACCACGGCAGCCGCACTTCGAAGAACATTTTGAAATCCAACCAGTTAAACAGGCGTGGGTTGAGCTCGGCTCCCATGAAGAAATCGTAGATTGGATAGCCTGTCATACGGTGCTGGGCGCCACGGTAGAGTGCGCTGAAGTATGCGACTATGCTGACCAGATAGCCAGAGATGATGGCGACAGACAACAGAGGGCCGAATTCATCAATGATTGTGTAAAGTTTGAAGACGCCGCTAAAATGTAGGGCAGCTACCACAGCAATAGTCATGTAGAAGGACCACACGCCTGAGCAGTAGTACTTAAGCTGCTTGCCTCCCTCATGTGGTAGGGGTTTGCCATACGCGTAAACGCCTGGAAGGAAGAGGTAGAAAATGACTTCCATGATAAAGAAGCCCCAGTAGATCAACCACGCGCGTGGATGCGGGAATGCGCCGATGTAGACAAGATCTACGAGCGTTAAGAAGAACTCCTGCCACGTCTGTCCAGCAGCACGGGTTGGAATTTTTCCATCATAGTATGTTGCTCCGATCCACATATACCACATAAGCAGCGGGAAGCCGATCATCAGTGCGGTGACACCCCATGTTCCGCCAAATTCGAAGACAGGATTCTGATCTAGCATCGGGTTGATTATCGGTCTTTGCTCCTCCTCTTCCTCTGCATTTGTTTGTTTCTTGGCCCGTCCTCTCTTTCTGATGGTACTCGTCGCTTCTTCATCCAAGCTCTTATGAGTGGCAGCACCGTTGGTGACTTTGCCATTTGTATGCTCCAGAGAAGGTTTATATTCGCTCTCATCTAGGTCAATTGGGTCTTCGGCTGCCATTGATGGCTCTTCAGAACTCGATACAAGGTCATGAACAGCTGACTTGCGCGATCTCCTGAAGGCGCCGGGAGTTTCGACAAATCCAGGCTTCGTAGGTTTTCTGGTTCCCTACGTTAGCATCGTAGCGCCAAACCATTCCTTGCTGATACAGCAGAGAGCGCAAATCATATATTCCAGAGTGGAAGATGTAAAGAACCTGCACACACTGTGCAATTGAAATTCTACGTACCTCGGGGTCTTCCCCGTCTGTGTGCGAGTTACGGGCATGATGCGAATTGAAGATGAAAAGTTAGCTCAACACGTCCGAATCAGCATTTGATATGTATTAAATCATCGATAGATGCCAATCACAGTGAAATTGTTAGTTCAGGATGAAGCCGACGCGCGTGTAGTAAATACGGAAATCCTTTTTGCCGTCAATAAATGTCACGAGTAAACTGTCAGGAACCGACCAATCGGAATACTAGAACTTCAAAATCGGTCCGCTGGCGACGCAGACTCGATTGAGAGTAGTCAAATGAGATTAGAGGGCATTTGGAATTAGAATTTCGAATTGGATGGTCTTCGCGGTAGTCATTTGTTGATTCAATGCAGTAATATATCATCTATAAAGAAGTTCCTGCGCCAGAAGCCAACGGGCAATGGCCAGATGTTGCCGAGTAAATTACCCCGGATATAGAAAAGCGGCTTTGCTTCATATCCAAGCTTCATCTCTCATGCGCCGCGTCGTACATTCGTGCTCATAAGGGTAATCTTCTTAGCCTTCTTCTTCTTACCGCTGCTGGTAGTACCTCCTGTTCTCGAGCTGTCACCACTGAGAGACAAACTCTGGGCTTGCGTAACTAAATCTTCCTCCTGAAGCAAATCCTTTTCCCATCCCTGCAGCCAGCCATCATCTTCTGGTTCCGGTGGAGCTGCTACAAGCTGCGGAGAAGACGATGGAACAGCAGGCGTTCCCCACACGGTCCGTGTGGTGTTTGGGCTGGTTGACATGGTCGCAAGGGAGGCGAAAGACGCGCCCTGTCGATGGTTGGACCATGGAGGAGAGGTAGAGTGATTGTCAGCATCAGCATTGTCCGTGCTGTCCATAGCCTCTGCTGTGACGAGAGGCTGAAAGTCCTCCTGTGAAAAGGCGTTCGATGACTGCTCCAGTTCTATTTCAGGCCGCCGCCTTCTGAGATGTGCATAGCGTTTCTCATCTTCTTCCTTCTCCGCTAGCAAGCGCGCTTTCTCCTCGCGCGCTTCTTTCTCTTCATTTCTCCTCCTTCTAGTCTCAATCTCGCCTTTAAATTTGTCGAGGACTTCTGGAGGAACAGTGTCCGTCCAATCGCATTCCAAGAAATTCACTTCGCATCCGTATGGCAGATGAGAAAGCCATTTTGTTCGCTTGCGAACATCGTCATCGACTACTCGCGGTAAGACTCGTTCAACCTTTGGCAGAATAGTAGCTGGAAAAGAAGCATATGGTCCGAATGCTTCACGTAGAATCCGGATGTCTAGAGGTGAAAGGTAGTAGTGCAAAAGAGCCTGATAGAAGTAGTACTCTGACGGTGTATGAGTACCATGCGCATGGAAGTACGTGGCTGGTTGCTTGTGAATGGCTGTGGTATGAGGCTTGGTTGTTGGAGTGGTGGTAGTCGTTTCTGTAGCCGAAGTCGGATTGGACTTTGTTTCCTGAGTGTGTGGAGCCGTAGAAGCAGGACCAGTGGTTGTGACTTCAGAAAGGCTCTGCCCTGAGTGGGCCGCATGTTGCATAGTGTACATTTCCGGAACGGAGTTGGTGTTTGTAAACTCAATTGGTGGTCGTTTTGCTTCTAGTTCCGGTTCAACTGGTTTCATAGGCGTGGAAACTGGCCCACCAATGCCTTTGACTTTCTCTTTGGCTTCCTTGATCATCCGTATCGCTTTCTGGCTCCACTCAACATTGTCTTCTCCAAACATCAATTCGTCTTCCTTCTCCTGAAGTTCCAATGCTAAGATATCGGTATCGAACTGTTCTTGCATATACTCTTCTGTTCCTTTCATGAAGCGAGCATAGTCCATGACTTCGGCAGCGAAGTACCATGGAATGTCTTCTTTCTCTGGAGCTGCGGCACCATCTCTCGGTAACGCAAGTGTGCTGCTTGACGATCGCATGACAAGGCGGAGAACCACATCCATTCCTTCTCTTAGCGGCTCGCCTTCTTGTCCCGTGTAGAATCGAACAGGTCTAGTTTCTGAAATGTAGATGCTGTCCCAGCAGAGGGGACATTTCTTTGAGCGAGCTCTTTTCTCGGGAACATGTTGACTGTCATCCTCTGAATGCATATATCGAATCAAACAGGGCAAGCAAAAGATGTGGCCGCACTTGGCCATTCTCGGAGATACCGGGTCTCCGAGACAAATAGGGCAGGACGTCGACTGAGACCGCGACGACACCAGAATTTGGAGAACATTACTCCAGTCGGTGTGTACATCGGAGTCAATAGCTTGAGGATGATAATCGGCTCGTGGATCGACTATGAAGCGGTAGTTGGCGTGCACGTATCGAGCTTGGTCTGAAGCATGGTGTCCGGAACCAATGGCCCACGTAGGGTGTCGTCTGGTATAGCGCAGGTGATTGCCGTAATTTCGATTAATAACATAGGGAGAAGGAGACATGGAATAATTCATGAGGTGAGTAATGGAAGTTTGGCCTTTACGACCCGTGTTTGAACGGATCGAGGTCTAAGACGCGTCAATAAGATCCGATGCATCGTAGAGATGCGCAGAGGCAGCACAACTTACGGATCCCGCCATGGCATCCTCATCCACCATGCCCCTGTAGCGCTTGACGCCTTTGTGTTGCTTGCGAGATGTTTGATTGTTCCTTGGAGCAGGTGAAGCCCGCGACGAAGCCCCCGCTCCGTAACTGCCGCTACCTCCAGTCCGACGTTGAGTGTAGCCGTCTCCGGTAAACACAGAGCCTGCTTGCAATTGTGCAGGCGGAGCCTGTGCAGAGGTCGATTGTCCTTTGGATGTGTTTGCTACCTTGGAAGCCGCAATTGCAGAGACGCTGCTCGACGCCATCACGCTTTATAGCGATGACGGAGCTGCAAGCGGCGGGACCAGATGACGACAACACTCCCTCAGCGAAGGGAAAGTCTTTGTATAATGGATCGAAGAGACGCTATGAAGGAGAGGCTAACTCCTCCCACCAAGTGGTGAAGTGAGGATGGGGGAGGGCGTGATGTCGCGAAGCTGACGGGAGTGAAGGCAATATGGTCGAGTCATGGCCCATCACGTGCAGTCCACCCTCGTCTTCAGCAAATTCCATAATCCATACGGCCAAAGCCACAGAAATGTGTAGAATTAAGTTGAAGGACACTGGATGGTAAAGATGCATTTCTAAATACGGATTAATGGCAGGATTTGCATATAGTACAAAAGTCAAAGCCATGTGATTATTCTTCAGCCGGGCAACGGGAACAAACAACGCTTTCATGCTTGCCAAAAGAAGGCCGCAGAAGAAAGCGCTACCTTAGTTTCCACGCACCAAACCACCACCTCTTCCTCCTCGTCCGCCCTTATCCAGTCTTTCTCTTCATCCTCACTACAATCTCACACTTTCCTCCTTCTCACTCTATTTGGCTGCGCAATGAGCCGCCGTTGTGCGAGTGCCGCTCGCCCTACTGCGCCTACTGCTCCTCCTCATCAATTCTGAGGCCGACTCATTACCTCACTTGTACTCCCAATCCTCATATCAACGTCCGCGTGCATCATCAACTCGCGCCTCCACAACGTGCCAGAGTGCTACCGTATCGCACCTGGACTTGCGATTTTGCAGCTTTTCTACGCTGTCATACTTTGCCGGTTGCCTCACAGCCAGACCGCTGGTCAAATTTGCCAGCGCTCTTGCTGTGACGGCAACGAGGCCGTGGGCTACCTCTCGCCATCATGATTCCCGGCCCGCACAACATTCCTCCTGCAGTCCCTGTCTACCCAAATGGCAGGAGGCAACATGAATACGCTTATCCATATCCTCCACAACCACATCCTTACGCCGGCTACCATCAACCTCACTTCCACCCGCCTCACGCGCCGCCTTACGGTCAACAGTGGTATCCAGCCTATCCACCTCAGCCGTATTCACCGGTACCAAGACAGTATCAACCTCAACCACCGCCTCCTCTTCCGTTGCAACACCATGGACCGGTCATAGTATCTTCGCACATGCCTCTTCAGGCTGTGCCACCGATGCCACGCCCCCCAAACCCAACACCTACTCCGACAACTCCATCCGTAACGCAAACCCATACTCCTCCTCAGCCAACGCCTTCTACACCCTCGGCCACATCACATATGCAGGAGTCTCCTGCGACTCCCACAACCTCCATCAGCGCGTCTACTCCACCTCCTGCTGCCGATTCTCACCCTTCCGTACCCGCTCACCCTACACCAGTCGCGAAGAAAATGCCATTCTACCCGCCTCTTCCTTGGCTCTCTGTGCCTGGAGAGCCATTTCCTCCACCACGAAACCCCCAACGACGCCGAAAATTTAGACACACAGCGGACACCGACGCGGCTCTGCAGCTACCAGCCAGACCGCAGGCAGATAGCGACAGAGTAATTGAAGAAGAAGTCGAGCTGCCTATGGATAGTGGAGAGATTACGGAAGAGCAGAGTGAATCACAAACATCTACAGTCGCTGCTCGTTCAGATACAGAAACACCTGCGACATCTCTTGCGCCGTCCGAAACAGATTCCAGCATCCCAGCGACTCCACCTCAATCGACAGTACCTCCATTGGCATCTCGACCCACCACGTCCTCTGCACACATGCGTACTCCCACAAAACCAGTACTTCCTGTCCTACCTGTGACCCCAAAAGCTCCAGGCAAAGTCCAAACCTCCTCACCCTCCAAATCCGAGTCCAAGGACGATGTTTTTGACCCTTCAGGTGTTCAATCGCCGCCTTCAGACACAACCCAGAGCACAGTGACTGGCACCCAACTATCAACAAGTGAAGCTGATAGCGTGGCTGCAGTTCCTGCAGCTCCAGTAGCTCCTCCAAAACCCAAATCTTGGGCGGAACTTCTTCGATCAAAAACTGGAAACGTACCTCCAACAACTGCTGATCCCGATGCAGACAATGAAAATGACAGCAATGGCTCAACCAAGGCTGGTTCGCTAGCTGAGGCTCTGCGTGCCTTTTCAGTGGCCTCAGCTTCACGTATTCCATTCTTAGAACCCCGAGGCCTTGTAAATACTGGTAATATGTGTTATATGAATTCTGTAAGTGGCTCCGCATCATTTGGATGATCTACTTCTTGCTAACTTCGCGCAGATTCTTCAAGTACTTGTTTTCTGCATCCCCTTCTACGACTTCCTTGATCAGGTGGGCAGACGTGCTGCCCACAGCTTCAAAAGCGATACCCCCCTTCTGGATGCCATGTACGTAGTTCCTGAATTACTTCGCTGTTACTCTATACTAACTTTATTTTAGGATCATGTTTATGCGCGAATTCAAAATCATCGATTCTGCAGAATCTGTTGAAAAGCTTCGAATGCGATTGAAAGATACCGAGCTGGAGCAGTATGGCGAACCCCTGATTCCGGAGTATGTGTACGATGTCATCAGACGTCTCCCTCGATTCGCCCATATGCGGCGAGGTCATCAGCAAGACGCAGAGGAGTTTCTCGGATTCCTGCTACAAGGTTTGCATGATGAGTGTGCTCAAGTCCTTCTGGCTCTTCCAACTTCACCTTCCGAAAGGCCAATCATCTCATCACCGACAAGCGAATCGTCAGTCACGGGTGAGAGCGTTTGGCTAGAAGTCGGCCCAAAGCAGAAAGCTGCTGTTACTCGTTCTTCCGGCGAAATTGTTATTGACTCTCCGGTTACGAAAATCTTCGGTGGCAAGCTTCGTTCCGAACTTCGCATTCCTGGCTCCAAGAACTCGGTGACTCTCGAGCCATATCAGCCCCTTCAGCTTGATATCAGCTCTCCAGACGTCCACAATATCACCGATGCGCTGAAGGGCCTTACTCACTCGGAGACTCTTCATGGCGAATTTATCTCTCCTCGTGGAACAAGTGCAACTGCAACGAAACAGGTCTTTATTGAAACGCTTCCTCCCGTTCTCATTCTTCATCTCAAACGTTTCCAGTATGACAACACTGGAGGAGCGCAGAAGATCTGGAAGAAGGTTGGTTATCCGCTCGAGTTGACCATTCCGAAGGAAGTATTTCCACCACACAAACGTGCCAACGCCACATTAAGTGGACTTCCAAAGTATCGACTGCTTAGCGTGGTCTACCATCACGGCAAAAGTGCAGCTGGTGGCCATTACACCGTCGATGTACGTCGCCAGGATGGCCGTGAGTGGGTAAAATTGGACGACACCGTCATCCGTCGCCTGCGCACTGAAGAGGTAGCGGCCGGTGGTGCTGAAGAAGACCCGCGACTGCTTAGCAAGGCACTCGAGCAACACAAGGAATTGACCACCGGAAAGCAAAACATCTTCCAGCAACTGGAGGACGAGGACGAGGACAAGAAATCTGAGGGCGGCGAATGGAGTCAAGTCAATGGAGCCGTCAAAGAACAGAAGAAGTGGAGCGCCGTCGCAAACGGCTCAGCATCACCTAGCACGGCCGGCAAGCGTACCCCAAAGTTTGATAACATGAAGGATAACAAGGTAGCATACATCCTTTTCTATCGACGCTTTGAGTAGGGTATCCACTGCCTTTCTTCTTTCAACGGAGCATCTGCCATACCATCTTTCGCATAAGCGGGGTCGGGAGATACCAAAAGTCCATGAGCATCATTGTCAGATCACTTCTACTTCGGGCGGATGATTGCTTCGCAGCAATCGTCAACTTGCTGGTGTTGATTCCAGTCTCAAGCGGCAGGTTTGGAGAATCATGTTGGACTGTAGGTAGTAGTTGGAAAGTGTTGCTGGGAGAGCGAAATTCACGTAGAGAATGAAGAGAATCAACATTAATTTCATACGATATCTAAGCCTACGCTCCATTGACCTACTCGTAGTGATGTCTAGAGCGAAAGTCCTGCTTTGCAATTTGCTCCACAATTGCCTTACTCATCATTATGCGTGAACATCTAACTACGGAGTACAGAGTAGATTGAATCCAAATTCCTACGAAGTATCTAAATACCAAATCGTTGACAAACTTCTCTCAATCGAATTCTCAAGCTGAATAGTTGACAATTGGACAAGCAAAATGCTTATCGAGGAATCACACGTCGACGTCGCCACGAAGGCAGGAGGTGACATGCGTGCGTGAAGTTGAAGCCCAGCAGATTGACTTCACTGCTTACAATATGTAGGCATATTCGTCTTTCATCCCAAAATCGACGGATATCCGCTAGCAAAATTCCCTGGAGTCGTTGTATTTAGTGAGATTTATCAAGGTAAGTCATTCTCGCCTTGTAAATGCGAGATCTTATTCTTGCGCTTGATCATCACTCCCGTATCTTTGTCAATTGAAACGTTGTTTGGCAGTTTTCAAGCTCAAGACTTGCAATTGTATCATTTTATGACCAATCTTTCGCATACCTCTTTCTATACTAGTCAATGCACGACGGTCAATTGCCAACGGACCCGTGTGATGGCACTACTACTCAATGTCGCTTCCTTCCTATTTCAGCAGCACAAAACACCAAACCATCCGCCCAATCTCTAACCACCCCAGTCACCGGCCCGGTCGCGCGCTTCGCACGGCAAATCAGCGGCCACGGCTACATCGTGGCGGCGCCGTCGTCGTACCACGAGTTCACGGGGCCCTCGGCGCTGGCGTACGACGGGCCGGGCACCGACCAAGGCAACGCATGGAAAGTGGCGAAGGCGCTGGCGGCGTACGACGAGGACGCGGCACTGGCCGTCGACCATCTGCTGTCGCTGCCGACGTGCTCCGGCGCCGTCGGCGCAACCGGCATGTGCCTCGGCGGCCATCTCGCGTTCCGCGCCGCGTTCGACGCCCGTGTGCGCGCCGCCGTCTGCTACTTTGCTACCGATATCCATTCGCATTCGCTGGGCGAGGGGAAGAGCGATGACTCGCTGCTGCGCGTTAAGGATATTCGTGGGGAGCTCGTCATGATCTTTGGGAAGAAGGATACACATGTGCCGCGTGCCGGGAGAGATTTGATTAGGAAGACGCTGGAGGATGCTGGGGTTGTGTTTAGTCTGTACGAGGTTGCGCATGCTCAGCATGCCTTCATTAGGGATGAGTTGAGCAAGGGGAGATACGATCCGGTTATCTCTGGAATATGCTTTCAGATGCTGCTGGAGCTGTTTCAGAGGACGCTGAGGAGCGATCTTGGTTCCGCTGCTGGTGCTTCGGACGTGGAACACGTGTGTTAAAGCGATGGAGCAGGACTTGGAGGCCCAGGGGAGCTTCTTGTGAAATCAACTGAGAGTACGATTCTGAAGTTTCTATTAGGGCATGCAGTACTCAAACAGAGAGGGTATATTTCCAAAAATGAATCAGATCCAACCTGGCGCCATTACTCTATTGCCATTCCCAAACCCGTAGCCCGCTATTTTCCCGAAAGCCTGTCTACCTCTCCTTGGAGTTTCCAAAACGCCGTTCTACCGGCATTCCACTCATCTTCTCCGTTCAGCTTCCACATCATGTTTCCACTGAACGGCACTTTGATACCCTTCGCCTCATCCTCCCTCATCCATTCGCCAACAATAATAGTAAAGAGCCGTACGATGACGGTAAAGTCTACCATCTCCGTCGTGCCCTTCTCTTTCGCCGCGAACCATAACGGCCATCCAGGATTGTCGATCAGCAAACCTTCCACGCGCTCAAATTCGGCGGCGCTGTTGAGGCGAAGAAGCTGAGCAAACAGCGCACAAAGGACGAGGAGCGGACGCGTGATGGTGACGTTGTATCCGAGGTTTTGGAATTCCATGTCTTCGAAGTGGCGCCAGTTCAGCGTCAGTAATTCTTTGTTTGCTGGGTGGTAAGGAGAGAAGGCCTGCGGGTGGGATTTGTAGGCCTGATAGAGAGCGTCAAGGACACGGTAGTGCGTGCGTGTCCAGGGCTCGAGTTTCGGAAGAAGGGGGAGCTGGGCAAGGAGGTGATGTGTAGGCCGTTGCGGTGTAGTAGTGAAACTGAAGTACATGCGACTGAGAAGAGATGGTGTCGGAGCTGGTAGATGAGGACCAATCGCCGGCAATGGAGTTATCTGCTCTTCGTGATCTGGAGCTCGCTTGCGCTTTCGGGTGGTAACTTTAGCAGTGTCGAAAAGAGGTTTGGTGGCTTTCTTTGGGTTAAGAGCTTTCATGGCGTGACTTGCATGTTCAGTAGGTTCGTCCTCACCGCGTCCTTTGAAGTTGGCCCGAGAACCAGCAGCATGTTCTACTTCTTGTCGAATTTGACGGACATCAGAGAGCATTGTGGTTCCTCCTTCAGTGCTGGAATGAACATTCGCAGCCTCTTGTACTTCGCGTCGAATTTGACGGACGTCGGAGAGTATCGTTGTATTAAGCTTGATGGGAGAGCTTGGGAAGGCAGAGCTTTCATAGAAGAAGGTTCCTTGCCCGTCTGGACTCTTAAGATCGTACTGAGAACGGTGGTGGGCTGAATGAAGGTTAGTACCTACAATTGTGAGCAAATTCCACTGCTAAGACATACCTGAGTCAAGGCCGGAGTGGGACATCGAATTCTCCACTACATCAACGACAGTATCGATCACATCTTTGTCATTGCCCTGGCTGTCCACAATTTCGTCGATATCTTCGCTGTTTACCTGGGCAGATTCGGCTCTCCCAACAGGCTTTACTGACGAATGTGTTGTGCCTGTGATGGACTTAAACAGGTCTCTGATCACCGTCGAACTCTCTTCTTGACGAGGATGCTCTAACTCTACAGCCGAGGCCTTGGATTCGTTCTGGAGAAAGGAGACGCTGGAATAAGACTGCTCCTCAAGAGATGTACCTGTTGCGCTGATATTCCGCCACGAACGGACAACTTTGCTTGGACGAGGGTTAGATTCAGGGGAAATTCGAGTAAGCGATCGAACATCTTCCTTTTCATTTTGACGATCCTCGAGATCCGCTGATCGGCTGGCTTCTTCTTGCCAAATATCGATTCCACTACTTTGAGGAATCATATTTTCCACGCTCTCGTTTTCAACGTCACTGCCATCTTCACTGTCGCTATGGATGGTAATGATGCGACTGCAATTGGCTGCTAGGGCTTGACGAATCACCTCCTCTCGTTCACGCTGCCAAATTCTTTCACGATATAGGGTATCGTTTGGAGAGTGTTCCGAGGCCATTCCAGACTGATTTGCGTTTTCTTCACGAACAGGGCTCTGGACGTGGCTTTCATTGCTTTCGCTAAGGAGTTGTTCTTCCGCTGCTCGCTGAAGTTTTGATCGGAGACTGTGCTGACTGGTAGAATCCTCGTCCTTGCTCGGTGATGGTAGGATATCGGGTGACGGATCTCTCTCAGAGGAGCTAGGCGTCGGTAGCCTAGTAGCATCAGCAGTTCTGTTGCTCATAGCAGATGAAGGATTTTGCAGGAGACTGGCTTCCATGGCTTTGCTCTTGGTACTCTGAACCGTTGACTTAGTCGAGCGATCTGAAGCCGTTTGGATATTTATTTGTGCTTTGACTGGAATAATTTGGTTTTCATCACCTATGATGAGGGACGGTTCCGTGGGTGCAAGGTTACGTCGCCAAGATCTCATTATCGAAGACATGTTCTGAAACACAGAGGAACCATCAGCTGGGGTCTCAGGTTGGCTCACTACTGCAGGTCGCTGTTTCTCTTCACTCGCTGGTTCCAAAACTGTGTTCTTTGGCTTCGCCGAAGAGACGACGCTCTTAGGCGAAGTTCGCCATCCACGTCGCTGGGGTATATCGTTGACCAAGAGTGGACTCCCGGGAGCCTCCGCAATATGCTCCTCCCGTTCTAGCTGCTTTAAAAGGCTCGTTTGCTCGTTACGTGTTTGTGATCGTGTTGTGGCTGAAAGGTTCCCATCCCGCTGCTGCGGAAGTCCCCCATTCTCGATGAAACTACTGTAGAGCTCTCTCGCGCTGGGCAGACTACCGATGGACACCATGCTGAATTCTTCACTTTGCATCATTGTCATCTCGCCAACAACACCTGTCATTTGTTCAGTCAATCCGTAGTCATCTTCCCCGACTTCGGTTTCAGGTGCGCCTTCTGTAGCAGCATCGTCGTTATCCTCAACTTGTTCTGGATGTTTGATCATGTTACGCCACATTTCGGCATCCTCTTCATCATCTGGTGTCGTCACGATGGCTTCATTCGAGTCACGATCTCGATCTTGTGTAGAACCGCCGTGAACCAGACCATTGGAAGAAATGCCGAGTTCACCTCGGGGATTTGGATCCAATTCTCCTTCTCCGTTTGATGGGGAACTGTCCTCTTGCTCGATTTGTTGCTTCGCCGGGGATGCTCGAGGAGGAAGAGGACTGAAAATCGGGGCTGTCCAGCCATTTGGAACGATACCAGATCGTTCTGGCTTATTTCGAGGTTGAGTTTGTTGGAATTGATTGCTATTTGTGGGTGGTGGCAGCGTGTACTTCTGATGCAGCGGAGTTAAAGCCGAGAAGTTGAATCCTGACATTTGCTTTGTTTTAGGCGAGTCCACGCGAGTAGCTACAGCTTCTGTATCAGAAATTTTATCGACATCTGCTCCGACTTCTGGATTTTGTGGTTCGTTGGTAGTGTCACCTCGTTTACGAGCCCGGGAGGCGTTGCGCTGCCTGCTCCTTGGCTTTTGCAGAGGCGAACTTCCAACACTGATATCGCTTAAAAGTGGAGGGCTTTCCACTTTACGCGTCGATTTCCGTCTCGCAGGTGTCGGTTTGCGTTTTTTGACTCCAGTCGATGCTCCGCTGGATCTTCGCGGCTTCCGCCTTCCTCGACTTGGAGGGCTGTCGTCGGCATCCTTCAGAGGAATTGTAGTTTTCGTGACCTCCCCTGCAACATTTTTCCTAGGCGAACGCGTCACATTTTGAGCAACGAGGTCATTTCCCTCGTCATCACGAGGTTGGGCTTCAACTGTAACTTTAATGCGCCACGGGCTGACATTTCCTGGGGTGTCCATCGTGAACGATTTTGAAGGTGATGCTGGATAATCATCCGTGTCTTCAAATGTAAGTTGTCGTTTGATCGATCTGCTATGTCGTTGTGATACTGGAGTCTTGCTCCTTGCCCTGATTGGTGTTGTCAACTTTGGAAAGGTCCGAGAGGACAGTGTCAAAGGGTCCGGAGACGACTGAGAGCTGCCTTCAACCCACCCATTAAGGCTAGGTGAATTGATAGGCGACATTTTACTTGTTAACAGGTCTAGCGATCCGCCACAGAGTGCGTTGCTCGGGAGTATGAACTGCGCTTTGGCGTCGTTTGAGGATTGCACACAACGTTGATGGCCAAGGAGAAGATAACAGCGACCAGCTGAAGGACACGAACACCAATCCAAGCTCTTTAGTCTAAAATAGACCTATCGCCTGTCAAAACACGTTGATTCGGAACCATCAAAGAGGATCACGATGTTTTGTTGAATGTTTGCTGCTGTTGTGAGGTATCGTAAATAAACGCCACACCCCACCGCACCGCCACAATCATCAACTGCCTTCAAATTCATGTTTAGAACGGCAAAAAAATCAAGCGCTTATATCTCAACCAAAAATTGATTGATCGCTCTTAAACTATGTAAATACGCTCTGCAAGTCATTTTAAACCCTTCACAACCCTTTGGAGAGAATTCATGCGGTTGTTCTTGAGATATTTGGCTCCCGGACTAAATTCTATGCAAAACTTGAGGCGAATCCCTGGATCTCAGGAACGGCAAGTTTAACACTTCATGGTTTGATCACATGCTTAGGAGACGTATATGTATCTAGATATTGACTTCTAAATTGATTTGACCATGTGCTGTTGAGATACAGGCGTTTACTTCTCGCGACAGAGACACCCGCAGTTCAAATCCCATTCAGATTCTCGAATTCAAGCCCCGCTCACATAAATATGAGCATTGATCAAAATCGAAAGGTGATTGACGTAGGAATGAAATGAGGAACGGTAATCCAAGCTGAGGTCGAATAAGGGTTGAAGTGAGTCCCTACGGTAATGTTTTAGAAGTGAGGTGTGATGTGCGAGTTGCGAGGTGAGCTCCCACATACCTTTAAGAGCAGCTGGAGCAGGAGCAGTTGGATCCGCAAGAGCAAGAACTCTTGTCACCGCTGCAGTTGCAATCACCCATTATGATAATAGTTCAGCGACTTTTGGTTTGATGTGAATGAGTTGGTGTGAAATTGTTGTGAATTGATAGAAAGTAAAAACGGAACCGGGGAATTCGAGCAGCCCTTTTTGTAGGGACAGCAGAGAGCTAGTGCTGCTTCAACAAGTTGCATGCCACTGGCAGCACAAGTGCCGCAGCAGCTTTGCCTACGTGGGACCGAGTTTTTTGCGCGCCCAATAACAGCAAATTAGCGGGCCCCAGTCGCCCGATAAACACGTAATACCCCGCCCTTAACCCACGAATTTCCTTGTCACATGAGCCTATGACCGGAGCTTCTTCGAATCTTTGATTTAGCCAATCTTCTTCATGGGCCGCCTTGGCTACTTCGGAGCCTCGCAAGAGAATGGCGCACTAACGATGTGGCCAGACCATGAGAGTTTGAGAAGTGCTAGATAATTACGTTAACGTATTTCACAAGCGAACCGGCCACTCAAGCGAGTCGGCCACCTGAAATCGCACCTAATTCGTCGAAATTTACCACGCAAGATGACGCAGGCCGAAGTAGATCAGCTGTAGAGCAGCCCTTCACGTGATCCAGTTGATAAAACGGGCACTAGAGCCCAGCCTCCTAAAAACACACACAAGTAATCGAGAATCGATCACCTCAATGAATTCTGCTTCTCCTTATCCACATACAAGTTCAGCACCTCTCAGTGCGTCACAAGATCTCGACAACCACAGAATCTAAAGTCATAAAACCTTGTATGTAGATTTTTGGCTAGGTATAATTTATCATAATTTCAGAAATTTGAGAAAAATCCGCGGCGAAATATCTCCACGAAAAGTGTATACATTTCCCTCAGAATAACGCAGAAGAGGCAAATCGCACTTTTGAGTTCACATACAGCTTTCTAGTATTTCCAAACTAGGATTGGTGGAGATATGGGTGTTCAAATTTCGCGATTTTTGGTGAGAAAACCGAGTGACCGACTCGCCTGTGTGGCCGGTTCGCTTGTGAAATACGTTAGAACATGAAGTCGAAAGCGGCGGGTGACTAAGCGAGTGCAACCATGCCCGAAGGGGGTGCGGAACCGGAGGCGGATTTCCCGACAACAAACATTACGGCAAGAGGTAAACAGAAGATGCCTACAGCTTTCAAACAATTCCACGGCATGTGCACTATGATTTGAATATTCTTCAAGTAGCCATGGGCATTCATGGGTCAGTTTCCACCGGTTTCTAGAGAATTAATTCCCAAGACCTAACGACAAAACAGCATATACAAAGAAATTGGACCAGGAGATCGGGTAGCTCTGTCGAAACTCGCAATTGAAAAGTTTGAGCAAACTGGTCGGCCTCTGCGGCTTGCTATTGACATCTCGATATGGCTCTTTCAAATTCAATCAAGCAAAGGTACGCTACCTCTCCAGCTTCTAAAGAAAAACTAAGCTGACGATGCCGCTCAGGTGGCACGAATCCCGCTCTCCGAACTTTCTACTACAGACTGATTCGCCTTATGTCGCTCTCTATCCACCCGTTATTTGTCTTCGATGGTCCAAATAAACCTCCTTTCAAACGCAATAAACGAACGGGTCCAAATGTCGCCTCAATTCCAGAATTCTTGGCGAAGCAATTGTTGAAGCAATTCGGGTTCCCATTTCATATTGCGCCAGGCGAAGCTGAAGCCGAGTGTGCTCTACTTCAGAGGGAGGGTATAGTCGATGCTGTTCTAAGTGAAGACGTCGATACGCTTATGTTTGGGTCTGGATTGACGTTTCGCAACTGGTCACCGGAAGTATCAAAGACTCAAAGCCCTACACATGTCAATGTGTACAATGCCGTCAAAACGAAAACGGGATCAGGCCTTGACCGAGAAGGAATGATCTTGGTAGCTTTAATGAGTGGCGGCGATTATATTCCAGAAGGCATTCCGGGCGCTGGACCGAAGGTGGCTTGTGAGGCAGCAAGAGCTGGCTTTGGTCGTGATATGTGTAAGATTGCCAAAGGTGACGGCTTCGGCTTCGGCGTTTGGCGAGAACGATTGCAGTACGAACTTCGGACCAACGAGAGCAAGTTCTTCAAGCGCAGACACGGCGCACTAGACATCCCGGACGACTTTCCGAATATTGAAGCTTTGGGATACTACACCAATCCGGCAATTTCATCTAAGGCGCAATTAGACAAACTACGCGATAAGCTCAAGTGGGATCATGACATTGATTTTGCTGAACTACGAACCTTCACCGCCGAAGCATTCGACTGGACGAAATTGGGCGGCGCAAAGAAGTTCATTCGAAATCTGGCGCCTGCCCTTCTCATAAGGTCTTTGAGACTACGAGCGGAAGCAACGAATATCACAGAAGAGAACGCTGAAAGCGTGGAAGAAGAATCTCGCCTAATTACTGCGTTCCACGGAAAGCGTAATCATGCTTCAACTGACGGAATGACAGAGATACGAGTCAGCTTCAGACCTCTTGACATTGTTCCCTTAGATCTGGCATTAGAAGAGCTAGACGATGATGCACCCGGTGTTGACAGTGAAGATGAGGGCGTTCACATGCTTCAAGAAGGCGATGCACCTTCGGGAACTCCAGCCAGTCCAACAAAGAAGCGATCTCCTCCAAATTATGATCCTTCGCAACATGAGCGGCTTTGGATTGCTGAATCTATCATCGAAGTCGGAGTTCCTATCAAAGTCAAAGAGTGGGAAGACTCATTCAAAGATGCCAAAAAGTACCTCGAGCTGAAACGGGCAGCCAAGGCTGTGGGCAAGGGTAAGAGCAAGGCGAAGAAAAGAGCGGCGGATGGGGGCATTCCGAAGGGCGCCATTAATCAATTCACCCGCATCACCAAGCCCGGACACCCCTCGGTCAGTGAGTCTGTCAAACTCAGTTCAGCGGGGACGATCTCTGAGTCTGAACACAAAACACTTCCAGACCTTGTACGTCCCTCGGACTTTCAAATACCACCAGTTCCAGTTGCATCCAGCCGCTTTGAAGACTCACCGGCCTGTGAAGTCGTCGACTTACTCTCTTCATCTCCACCTACTGAAATCACGCTAAAGGACACCCTTCCTCCATTCCATCCTGGGCCAGACGCTCTACGCGACAGCCTGCCCAGCACAGTAACGCGACGGCAACGCCGTTCGCCTCTTAAACGTTCGACGACAGATTCTGTTGCTATCTGTGCGACAGATAACGGAGTCCGACCTACAAAGCCCTTACAAGATCGGTCTGATTGGCTCTTGAATCGCTCTCCACTCCCTTCTCCGTCAAGCGCATGGCCATCAAAACGATCAAAGCACGGAGAAATTGATTTCATGGATCTTACAAACAAAACGCCATCTAAAAGTGTCACAAGGAAATCTTTCTCGGCCCAATCGTCGCCTGCCAGGCAAGGTGCTATCACCCAATACTTCTCGCCCTCCAAGGTCAGGCATAAAAACATGTCGGAAGAGATCCCACCACTAGAGTTTCCTAAAATGTCGAAGGCTGTGAAATCGATCGTGGATGCATCGGCGGTAGGCGGTTCACATCAGGTCAAGAAGAAAGGGATCATCAGAATTAGAGAGTCTCTTCCGGGGACATTTGCCATTGAGGAAGTCGATCTAACGGAGACTACTCGAGTCCTGACCAAGAAACGAGATGGAAATAGGGATTTTCGACTGAGTGAAGTTAGTTTTGTGGACCTGCTCGATTCGTGAGTGCTTTAGGATTCTAGTCACGCATAAGGTACCCATTACACAAAACCTGGAATAGTAAAGAATAAATCATACAAGAATTAAAGGCACAATCTCATGCACTGAATTCCCAAGTTGAACCATATACTGAGAGAGCGACTCTACAAGTTCATACTCCTGTTGACCATTAACACCGAATACGACTTCGAAGTAGGACTATCATGCCTTCGATCACATGAGATTCTATGTCAACAATAGGCAACTACAACGGACCCTAGTAGTTTCATTCTCACGAAGGGTTGAAGAGCGAATACGCTGAGTTAAGTTCTAGTAGTGCAATGATAGTGCTACTGCAAAGCAAGGATGTAGTTGATGAGAATTGACAAGTTATGAATAGTGAAAGGAAGCCGACTGTGATTTAATTCATAAACAACATTACCATCCAATCGTAAGAATACCTCAACGTTCTGCTTTGGAAGCCCAGTCTTCAGCTCGTGCCATTAAGAGCATAGATAGCCGCGTGAATATCAACGACGACTATACGTAGAGTTAAAAGTCGCAGCCAGTGTTTTGTTAATAGAGAAGTTGTAGGTCGCCTGTAAGACGTAGGGATCGCCACCAGGTCTATATATCTGCTTGGCATCACGTTTCCACTCTGGTTGGTTGATTCCATCGATCCAGTCTTCGACCTCCAACACAATGCAGCCGTACTGCTCAACCACTCGGGGCCAGCTAGAGTCATTGAAAAAGCCCTGGGTGTTCTTGAGGGCAAGGGTGCCTGTCAAAGTGAGCTAGATATCAATCTCATTCAACGGCATCGAGAACTCACCATTCTGTTGGTTACAGCTGTAGATCTGGAAAGCGTCCTGATCGGTGTAAACATCAATCTGTATACCCGTGAATGCAGACGCAAGCGTCACAACGGGAGCCTGGCGCCAGTTATAGGGGCCATATCCTTCACGCTCCGTAAGGTAGCAAGTGTCGTATCCGTTGCAGCCTGTGCCGCAGTTGCCATCAATGCCATCTTGCTGAAAGCCCTGTCCGAGTGTTTTTGGAGCCGACCAAAAGTCATTTGCGGTGCCTTGCTGATTCTGCAGGATCGTACCATTTGGGATAAGAATACTGTCCACGCCAATGCGAGTTCCACTGTATGGCATGTATAGCGTATGATTAAGAGCTAAATTGGTTTCTGGGTTCTGGAAAGCATCCAGATTCCAATACGTATGCGAGCTCAGCATGATTGGAGTGGCTTGAGTCGTTGCCCATGAGACCATTCGAATGTGCCATTTATAAGGAGTGGCTGTGTATGTGACATAGCAGATGACTTCTCCAGGGAATCCTTGAGTCCCAGCCGGATCGAGAAGATAGAACGTAATTGAATCTGTTGTTTGCGCCGTTACAGTCCAATTACGCTGCTACATGTGAGCCTCCAGATCACGTATGATCGCAACAGGAGATACATACCCAGGACCAACCATCCGGCCCACCGTGCAAAGTGTCGGCTCCGTTATTCTCATTTGGTAGTACATGATAAGTTACACCGTCAATCTCAAACGAGCTGTTCTTGATGCGGTTGGCATATCGGCCTTCTCTCGTTTAGTTTGAACGTCATCCCAATCACACCGACTCATCTACTCACCTGGAACTGGGCCAAGGTACGGATGAAGGGTGTCTACGGAATACCAGCTTGCGTTGTCGAAGCCAAGTACGATGTCTCGCTCAATGCCGTTGGTGTCATTCATAAACAGATTTGAGATGGATGCGCCATACGGAATGAACTGCATGCGGATACCTTCCGCTGAGATGGTATACTTGCCATTCTCGTCCGCACCGGTTCCATCGCCCTCAACTCCAGTCGTGTTGGTAGGAGTATACGACGGCTGTGCGAAGACAGCGCTCAGGAAGAAAGCCAATGACGGTAGCAGGCGCGTAGACAACATTTTCTAGTTCTTGACAGCAGGAAAAAGAAGCAGTGCGAATTCCTACCCAAAGATACGGTCACTGTATTTAAAATCTTTCCCAAGCTCTTCTCTGCCGACACCCACCGGGGACATGACGGAAGACTGTACATTGGAATGGTTCGACTCGCGCCGGACTAAGATGACAACGAAGTTTGACGAGCTGAGTGCTACGTGAACATACCTTGTAGATCCCCGCAGAGTCCCGCGATCTCTTTCCGAGGTAGATCTTCAGGAACTACAAGCTTTGTGAGGTCAGAAGGCCAAGAGGCAAGGTCGTTGCTCCAGTGGCTCAAGGTTACATCTGCGGGGGAGGAGACGGCATCTATGAGTAAGATGGGTTGATTTGAAGCTTTGGAGGTATTGTAGAACGCGACGTCATCGCAAAAATTGAATCGCTGATTCCATGGTGGAGTTGTACGGATCAGCACAGAATAGCTGGCCCAGAAGCCATTTTTCCACGATTCCACGTCCGAGGCAAAATTTTGGACCGTCAATTTCACACTATACAATTGACCTGATGAGTGAAGGCTACTAGCAGCTGGATTTTGCAAAATTGTTTGGATGCCTTCGTAGAGAATTCTCCGCAGCTCCGGACAAGGGTTAGAGGTCGCTTTGCGGCTTTCACCTAGCTCAGTGGTAAATGATCTGATTCTTGCAAGGAAGTCAATCCAATTCAAGGGCCAGTACAGGTAGAAGGTAGTGAAGACTGCTTCTGGGGTCGTGATTGTGAACTCAAGCGGCTCTACTTTCTATCGGTTCCCGTTTTGTTCCTGGAGCGGAATAGCCGGGGTTTGAGTGGACGGCTCAAGTGGAGAGACCTACGGTAAACTTGGGCGGGAATGGCGTCGTCAGCCATATGTCCTGCTTGACCAAGTTTAACAAGAGGCTTAGTAAATTTTCTGGGAAGGTCAGATTCACAGTCGTGATTTCGCAGCCATGTCTTTCTGGGATAAGAGAGTGACAAGCTGCAAGCTGATTTACAAAGCACATAGACTTCCATGATTTTGGAAACGAAGCGCTCGATGCGACGGATTGAATGTGCTAGAGTATTCAAAGGAAGCCCAGAAATTCGCCTCATTGATGAAAGTTCACTGCTGACCCTACCATTCCTATGAATGCTGAAGATGTTGAATGAAGGATTGTCGACCGCATTACCTGAACATGCTCACAGGTACCTGGACATTCGCGTAGCAGGTGGCGGTGTGGTGTCCATTACCTCTCCTGCATTCAGACTCTGTGCATACATCGCTGTTGCTTCCCGAGATAAGACAGACATGGCTGCTTCTTCAGAGTTCTCTTGATCATCAAGTTGTCGACGGCGGTGCGGAAAGTGAGAGATTGCAGGAACAACTCGATCAGCGACAGAGGCACTCATGGTGACGGGTAAGGTGATCTCCGGAGTTGCTGCGTTGCGAGGAAACCGAGATTGACGATGGCGATTGAGGCGTGGGTGACTAGGTGGAGTTGCGTGGTGGGACAAATGCTCTATTAGATTATCCTGCAGGACTTCGAGAGGAGACCGATTACCGTGGTGCGCAGCGGTGATAGCAGACTCACTGCTGGAGGAACGTGTAGCGCAATCATCAGCCCTGCTAAAGAGAGACTCAAGGCCCACCGGTACATGATGGCGCAGAGCAGCGGTGAGATTGGGAGCAGATGCGGTAAGATCGAGCCTGGGATTGTGATTATGGATCTGTCTTGCAGGTCTGGCACTCCCGTCGTTGTGGTCTCTGCAGCTGTAGTATGAACTACTGCTCGAGGAATAATCTTGCGTCGCTAGAAACTATTAGCTCTGTTGTATAACCATTATTGCTTTATCTAGGTTGGCTGATGCATGAGCCGGGTATGCAACTCTTCGTCCCTTGGATTCTGGCCTCGATGTGGCACATACTTGCAGGTATGCTGCCATTACTATTCTGCGTAGAAGCCAAAGGGATAAGTAAGTTGCCTTCAGCTGTGCGCTGATAGGATCGAGGCTGGATAAGCGTGGTAGGTTCCGAACGTGAGATAGGGTCTTTGAAGACATCAGTGTAAGAAAGTGCAAGAATTGATGCCGATTCCAGCACTACCGTTCAGTTGATTCAAACTTCCGTCTGGTGGAGATGAAGAAAGACTTGACAAGTCACTCTCCGACTCCGAAGTGGAATCTATAAAGTCTGTATGGCCGCCGACCTCTCGTAGACGAGTCGACGCCGTGATGTGGGAAGAGTTGTGCCTCGTTGAAACGTACTCCGCTTGCAAATGCGGTCTCATAGCAAGCCCAGGGTACTCGTGGACTACAGCATCGTCTCTTGATCTTCCGGGTCCTGGACGTACTGTTGCACGCTGATTTTGGTGCTGAATAGACCGACGAAGAGGAGCCAGGGTTCTGGACGGTCCAGCTTCTTTTCGCGTAGCCATACGCTGGGTGACACGCTCGATGTCGTCTCGTGTCAGACAGATCTCCGAAGGGCACAAACGAAGCATGATGAGTTTACATGTTTGGAGATCTTTACGATCGGAGATCCAAGATCGCTGTGCATCCGGCAAGTAATTTCTCAGGAAATGCAATTGCGAGGGTGTGACAGGCCAGCCAGCGTCGCAACATCCGCAAAAATTGGTCCATTGCAAGTTCTCGACTATATCCTTCCTTTGAGCACAAAAGAGATTGAAGAAACAGGGCAGTCTGGTTCAACGGAAGATACCTTACCTATAGCATTGGCAAGTAACAACTGCCAGATGTACTCCTTCCACTTGACGTTACGAAAGACGGTCGCAGTTACCAAATTACGAAGAAACCGCAATTACCTGAACTCTAGGGGCTAGAGGTATCTGTCATATTGATTTTAGATGAGCAGAGGCCTATACTGGAATAAAGAGCTAATCAAAACGGCGGCCAAACGATGCCAAACGCCAAATAAGCTCGTATAGCGAAAGAAGAGGCTTTGGTGAAAAGCACAGATGCGAAATATCGGACGCGGACTGCGCCTGGAACGGTGGGAGGAGTTGGAATTTTGGAATTGGACCAGTGCGACAGGCATGAGAATGAAGAGGTGCATAAGTGATTTATGCTCGTGAATGCAAATGAAAATTGCTGATGGAACTTGGTAGCCAAAGAGAAAAGGCTAATAAAGACCGGTCCACCGTCGTTACTAGCCAGCCATTTATTATTACCTGCAGACTCCGCTAATAGACTCCCGCTAATATAGCAAAGCTTCGGCGCTGACGAAACCATTTTTGCCGCACACTCGCAACGCAAGCCACAACCACTCGGCGTCAAGGCTCTGCGCCCGCCTGCTCTGCTGCATTGTGCATTGTTGCATTGCGTTGCTTCATCCCATTGACGTCGTCGGCCACGGCATCATGTCCATCTGTTAACTTTGCCTTCCGCCTCTCCTCTGCTTCGTCACTCCACCTCATCGCGGACCGACGCTCGTTCCCGCCACGTCCACGCTTGCATCTTTGCGCGCTGCCCTCACTCGCTTCCCACTTCCAGCGCTCCTCCACCCGAACCCAACCTTCACGCTCCCTCACATTCCAACTACGCTGGCGACCTGGCTCTGCGAATACGGCGCCGCTCGCCATGAGTGGAGACATCAGCCTCTCCCAGACGTTGGGAGGCCTGCGTATCGCCAATCCGGATGACTCTACGTCTTCTCCTTCTCCTCCTGTACCCGAGCAGATAGCCGCACGACCGCCTCCCTCCTCCCACTCTTCGAGCAGCACCGTCACCGAACGACCTCCGCAGAACTCGTTGGCAGCGGTGACCACTGATTCCTCTACTTCCTCAGAGTATTCTCTCCAGAATGGACTGGCGCCTCCTTACACTTCCTCGGGCCAATCCCTCCAAGTCGGTGATCAGTCAACATATGCTCACCGGCTCAGCCACCGACAGTCAATGCCTCTTGCACATCAAGCACAACAGCAAGTGCAGTTCCCAATGCAAGCCACAGTCACAGCTCCAGCGCGAGCCTATCCTTCAACGGCGCCAAGACCATTGTCTGGCATCTACAACCATCCCAACGCCTCCTCAAGTTCCCAAACATCATCCTACAGCGCCTATCGCTATGGAGACGAACCACCACCTCAACCGGTTGTTCCAGCCGTCCACCGAAGCTCCTCCCGAACCGCTCCAACTGCACTACAACAGGGTGGTATAACCGCAAGGGACGCTACCAGAAATAGCGCTCTACCGCCGCAGCAGATGTATGGCGGAAACGGACCACTTCCTCCACGGCGAAGTTCAAGGCGAGCACCCCAGAATGGCGTTGTTGCCGGATCGTCGCAGATGGTTGGAACGCCTTACAGTCTCGAAAGTGCTCTGCTTCCAAGTAGCGAGGAGTGGAAGGAGAAAGGCGCTGCGGTCGGAGTACGCCGAGAGGTTGATGCGAATGGAAATGCCGTTCAAAAGGTGTTAAAGAAAGGGGTCAAGGATTTCAACTTTGGCCGAACCCTAGGAGAAGGCTCTTATAGTACCGTCCTGGCCGCAACCGATCGCCAGACATTACGCGAGTATGCGATCAAAGTTCTGGATAAACGACACATCATCAAGGAGAAGAAGGTCAAATACGTGAACATTGAGAAAGACACCCTCAACAGACTCACTGATCACCCTGGCATAGTACGATTGTACTACACCTTCCAGGATGAACGATCTCTATACTTCGTACTAGACCTGGCCAGCAACGGCGAGTTGTTAGGCGTTCTCAAGAAGATGGGATCATTTGACGAAGAGTGTACCCGGTTCTACGGTGCTCAAATCCTTGACGCCATAGACTACATGCACTCTCGTGGCGTCATCCACCGCGATTTGAAACCGGAGAACGTCTTGCTTGACTCTCAGATGCACGTTAAAATCACCGATTTCGGCACGGCAAAGATATTACGCATCAAGCCGCAGCCAAATGGAAGCGGATCGACTTCTGGCGACCCTATGGACGGTGCTGATGTGGACCGAGCAAACTCCTTTGTTGGTACGGCTGAGTACGTAAGTCCTGAACTACTCACAGACAAGAATGCATGCAAAGCCAGCGATCTTTGGGCCTTTGGATGCATCATCTATCAGCTTCTGGCAGGACGACCTCCGTTCAAGGCTGGCAACGAGTACCAAACCTTCCAAAAGATTGTTGCTTTGGAATACACTTTCCCTGAAGGCTTTCCTTCTGTTGCTCGGGACTTGGTAGAGCGACTTCTGGTGCTTGATCCTGTCAAACGACTTCCAATGGAACACATCAAAAACCATGAGTTCTTTGCTGGTGTGAAATGGGGAAAGGGTTTGTGGAGGCGGAAGGCACCACGATTGAAAGCCTACTCTGCACCATCACAGGCAACAATTCAGTTGAACGGTAATTGACATATTTGCACTTTATGATTCTAAAGCTAACGTTTGATAGCTCCTACAACTCCATCAGCTTTGAATAATCAGTTGAGACCACATCCCCGCCTTATTACCGAACTTCCACCTCCAAGTCAACTTGATATTGAGTGGTCACCAGTCCTCACGAGGAATAATGAGCGTATCTTAAAGCTTGGCAACCTCTTCGTTACATCCACATCACAACCTCATAGTCCGAATTCAAAAGAAGCTTCTGCAGAAGCACCTAAGAAGTTCTCTCGCTTCTTCGGCGGCGGCAACACAACCAAGAGACGGCAACGATTGGTCATGGTCACGTCGAGCGGACGAATCGTGATTGCAGCTGCTGGTGGTGAAGAAAAGAAGGCAAAGATGGAGATCTCATTGCTCGGAAATACCACTTGGAGATCCTACAAAGACAACAAAGGACTGACAGTGTGGAGCGTCGATGGTGTAAGTGCAGAACCCACGCTTTGGTGGGCGCCGCCATGCTTACTAATTGTACAGAAAGACAAACATCTCCTCTTCGAAGATCCTAAAGCCACACCGAGCGATCCAGATGGCAGCATGTATGCGGCCAAAGAATGGCTGGAAATGCTTGACAAGGCAAGGCAATGTGCTTTCACAGGGAATTTCCGAAGCACTTACTCACAAGTGAACAGGCGCGCGATTTTGCCATCTCCCAATCTATGACGAATTCATATTCTGGCGACTCTACCTTCAACGATCTCTCTTCTACCATCTCTTCTCCTGAGAGCACAATTGGAGGTGACGGTGCCCTCGATGGCGTCAACATACCCGCCCAAAGGCTCCGTATAGACAATGAAGCGGACAACGCGAGCTTGAAAACTCGGAAACGGTTCAGCAAACGTCATTCAAAGAATGGATTGGCGGCCGTTTTTTGATCAGCTCATTTTCCCCCCTTGCATCTGTTTGAATTCGACTTTTGTTGCCCACTAGACTCCCATCATCAGCATACATGTACCCTCACCCATACCCTTCTGTCGTCGACGAGCTTTTAATGATCAGCATTCATCACACAGCGACCGGCGTTTATGGCGTTTCCCAACTGCATGCCAGGATGATCGTGGCTCGGGAGACTTTTCGATGTGCATTTCGGTTGGTTTTTGAGTTTGAGATGTTGACCTTGCGAGATTGTAGATCTTGTATTGAGTCAGTCCACGCCTGTTGTATGAGAGTTGCTTGTTGTATTTAGATTGTGCTGGCGATATTTCGATGCCTGCTCTCCGTTAGTCGAAGGCCGAAGTGTCACAGCGACTTTGGCTGGAATTAATTATTTGGTTGAGCCTTCTGAGTTTACTTCTTGATATTTCGGCCTTGGTGAATACTTGAGAGTTTGTCTACAATCACCGTAATTATAAATAATCGATTTTGAGGTCCTTGAACCATTGCACGAGGAAATAATTATACTGGGACGATCGTACGACCTAACGACGCCACGGAGAACGTAAATTTACCTACAGGAGCTTTGGCACCTCAATCAAAGGATTGTCCACAACTCCACCTTCTCTCCGCGCCTTGCCAGACATTCGAAATGGCAATTCAACCCTCAATGCCATCACTATCCTCATGCTCGTCATGCCGACGGAAACTCCTCGCAAGCTTCGGCCTGCTACCTCCCAAACCCTCTCCGCGACGGTGCTTCTCGCGGCCGACGACCGCTCCCAAACCGCTGCTCGACATCAAGCACATCCGCCAAAACCCGGGCCTGTACGAGCAGAACTGCGTCGACCGCAACTACGGCCGGCTCAGCGGGCACCCGCGGCAAATCGCGGCGCTCTTCGCGCAGCAGCAGCAGTCGCAGGCGGCGGCGCAGGCGCTGCGTGCACGCAACAACGCCCTACGCCGGGTGATCGCGCACGCGGCGGGGTTCTCGGGCGACGCCGAGGGCGCGCTGTCGCCGTCGGTCGAGCAGCGCGCCGCGCTGGCGGAAGCCAAGGCCCTCAAGAAGCAGCTCGAGGTGCACAACGCGCTGGAGGACCGCCTGGCCCGCGACATGTTCGAGCTCGCGCTCGCGCTGCCGAACCTCAGCTCGGCGGCGACGCCCGTCGGCACGACCCCGGACATCGTCGGCTCGATCAACGGGCCACCCGCGGCGTCAGAGTCGGCGTCCGACCGCGTCTGGCGCTCGCACGTGCACATCGGCGCGGAGCTCGGGCTGCTGGACTTCGAGGGCGCGGCCAAGGCCGCGGGCTGGGGCTGGTACTTCCTGCGTGATGGCGGGGCGCAGCTAGAGCAGGCGCTGGTGCAGTATGCGCTGGCGGCGGCGCGCGCGCGCGGCTTCCGCCTCGTCAGTCCGCCGTCGATGGTGTACGCGCACGTGGCGGCCGCGTGCGGCTTCCAGCCCCGCGACCACGCCGGCGAGACCCAGATCTATGCCGTTGAGCGGGCCGACAAGGATAGCGCCAGGCCGCAGATGGTGCTCGCCGGCACCGCTGAGATTCCCATGGCCGGCATGATGGCCGGCGAGACGCTGGAGGACGCGGACCTGCCGCTCAAGCTTGTCGGTGTGAGTCGCTGCTATCGCGCCGAGGCGGGTGCTAGGGGTGTGGACACGAAGGGGCTTTACAGGGTGCATGAGTTCACCAAGGTGGAGATGTTTGCGTGGACGATGCCGGATCGGGTCAACGAGGAAGAGGGCATGTTCGAGCAAGCCTCGAAAGAGCCGTCGCAGGCTGAAGCGGTCTTTGACGAGATGCTGGAGATCCAGCGGGAAATCCTGCAGAGTCTGGGACTGCACTGCCGCATACTTGAGATGCCAACGGCAGACCTTGGAGCGTCTGCCTCGAGGAAGCGGGACATAGAGGCCTTTTTCCCATCGAGGCGTGAGACGAGAGACAAAGGATGGGGTGAGGTCACTTCATTATCACTTTGCACAGATTACCAGACCAGGCGTCTGTCGACGAGGGTGAAAGTTGAGAGCGGAACACCCAAGCGATTAGATTTCCCTTGGACTGTCAATGGCACTGCATTGGCGGTGCCGAGAATCATAGCAGCAATTCTCGAAAATGGCTGGGATGAAGAGAGCATGAGCGTCACTATTCCGGAGTGTTTAAGGCCATGGATGGATGGGAAGGACAAGATACAGGCCGATAAGATGAAACAGGTTGCTGAGATATCGCAATGATTGTTGAGAGAATAGAAAATAGCGCAATTAAGTACTTATTCGGAAGCCGGAAGGCTTCTGGATATCTCCGGACTGATATATACATGGCCACAAGACCCTAGTTTGACAGGCCGAGTACTTCGTGTTGGAAGAGCTGGCTTCACAGCATCTTATGGAGTGTGAGTGATTCACAATTAGATGCCTTAACACTCGGCGTAGGTACCAACGTGATACTACCAAACATCCGTCTCCGTTATCCAACTTGGTGTACTAGCTCATGCAGAGCAGAGGTTGGATACCAACATGAAGAATATTTACTGGCAAAAAGGTCATCCAAAACTCGCCGTGCATCGCCTTTGATGATCGACTTTGTTCTCTGGAACCGTGCGAGACTCGATGTTCGGTGTCGATGTCGTCCTCACCGTCGTTTCAGTAGCGGCAGCTGTCCTTGATGGATATGAGTGAGAAGATGCAGCCAGGTGACCAGGCTACGCTACATCATTTCATTGATTCGAACCACGAAGCTGCAATCCAGACGCCAACGCACCCGAGAAGTGCTGAGACTCCGAGAGCCTTTTTGGCCCACACATTGTCGGTGTCAACCTTTGCTGCTCTCTGGCTCTTAACCTGTTGCCGTAGTGTATGTCGAGTATTATCATCAGCATGAACATCAGCAACGCTATCGTTGCCGCTCTTCTCTCCTTGCTCAAACATCATCCTCAGGTGCGCCAACGCCTCCTTCCACTCCGTGTCATTGCCCAATACTGATCCGTCGACTTCGACATTCTGCACATTTCCAAAGAAATCCATAACCAACTTCTGTCTGACTTCTTGTTCTCCACCGGGAAAGAGGTCGTAGCGAATTCCCGCATTGGAATGGATCTTTGTAGCATCGTAGCTGTCGAACAGTTCTCCAAGCGTCTTCTTGCTACTCGGTTCCGTGATCTCGGTCTCCAAGAAATCCAGATTGTAATACGTGTATCTGTCAATCACCGCAACGCCAACATCATTATCCGCATGGTGGCTGTAGCTGCTCTCCTCGATCTCCGAACTGCCAGTGGCAACAATGTTCGGGCTGTAGAACTTGGTATACATCGTATTTGCCTGGCAGGTATCGATCATGAACAACATCTCGTGGTATCTCTTCTTCTCCCACATCTGCGCAAAAGCGTCGGCAAGGTCAAATGCGCTGATCTCCTCGCTATCTTGGAACTTCAGGAATTCGTTGCCGCCGTGGCCGGTCATATAGACGAGGATATTGCTGCGATCGTCGGTGAGGAGTCGCTTGCTGCGAGGCATGTCGGAGCCCACGCGGTCAGTGAGCAATCGGATGAAGCTTTCTACTGTTACTTCGTAACCGCGGTAGTCGACTTCGATGTTGTCACCGTAGAGATCGAGGAAGCGGTTTGCGTTCGAGTAGACGGTGCCCGGGAAAGTGTTTCGAGGGTTGCAGGCCATGTCGTCGGGGAGCATGAGGATGATCTGCGAGTCTGGGATTCCGAGGCGCTTCACCGTCCTGTATAGAGAAAGCACATTTGCCATATGGCGGTAGTTAAACCAAAACCTCGAAGTCGAAACCAAAACCGCCCAGTTGGAGGTGTGTTCTGCATAAGCAGAGCTGATTGCTGCGAAAAGCAGCGTGAAGATTGAGAGTATCATCTCGGAGAGCTCATGTGAGTGGGTTTTAGTGTTGATACTTGTTTGTACCTCTGAGGAATGGTACGGCGGGCCGAGCAACACTCACGATGTTTGAGCCTACAGAGGCTCGCCCTATCACGTGTCACAAGCCAAGCGCGACATATCGAAACACTGTGAATGAGAATCACCATCTTCTCTGTCTGGGGCTTTCAAATCATTTGCGGATACGGCGCCGAATCAAAATTGCAAGTGGAAAACCTTGTCAAAACATTGATCGCATCGTCAACCGCTCTTAGGTGATTAACTTCATCTTGTAATATGGTTCTTTTCAATGATTGATACTGGTGGCACTGTTTATAAGTTTCGGAGAGGTTGATTAGATTAATTTTCTGACGTTGCTCAAGCTAAGCAGCGTCGCCCTTTGCTACAGTTTCTCACAGAACATCCAAGTGCCTTCTTCAACAATGCGTCCACTGCCATCCACTCTCGCAATCACCCTCCGACCTCCCTCCAAGCAACCTCCGCGGGGAGCACAAAGGACGCACAAAACATCCTCTTGTTCGGCGCCACATCGCGCACGTCATGCACCGCGACCGTGCCTTCGCGCTCCCCGTCACCAGGCGCCATCTCGAAGCCCAGCTGTCGCGAAATCTCGGCGCAGATCATGGCGCGCTGCGCCGCGTTGTCGTCGGACTTGGTGCTGAAGCAGTACGCGTGGATCTTGGGCAGCGGCTCACCCTGCGGGATGCCGGCGGCGGCGTAGACGCCGACGAACGCCGGCAGGAAGGTCAGCGCCGACGCAGGCAGGTTCATGACGAAGTGGGCGAAGGTGCGCGGGCACGTGATCGTCGTCGGCGGCGGCAGCGGCGCCTTGGGATCGGCGGAGGAGCGCGGCGGGCGCTTCGCTGGGAGGATCACGGCGCGGGCGGGCTCGCGCCACAGGCGCGCGGGCGCGGCGCGGATGAAGGCGCGGCCGTCGCCGTGGAACGCACGCACGAAGCCACCGACCTTGTTGCGCGCGATGGCGTCCGCCAGGCTGGCGTGGCTCGCCGGGTTGAGGTCGTTCGCCCACGCGAAGACGTGCCGCCGCCCGGCGGGGATGGCGAACGGCCCCACGCCCGCCATCACGTCGCACACGGCTTCGCCTGCCGCGAACTGCGCCACTAGCCGCCGGTGCTCGGTCTGCAGCCGCGGGTTCCAGTACACTTGCGCGTAGTCGAAGCGCCAGTCGCAGCCCTCTTCGCTGACTTCGACGTTCAGGTCGTCGGGCCCGGCGAGAACCTCGTACTGGAATGTGCGGTACTCACTCTCTTCTCCGACTGTGTCGACCTTGTTGATCACTGTCTTGACCGCTGGGTTCTTGTCTAGCAGAACTTCGGCAACGAGATGCTTATAAGGTAGGTACTGCTCTCTTAAGTTAAGATGTGCAACGTGGCCCACTATGCTGAATCCGCTGGGGATCTCGTCATGCGCGTCAAGTGGGAGGATCGCGGACATGATATCGTGGTAGTCCCAGTAATCATAGTCGAGATGAAGTGTATACGGTATGACGGATATTCGTTCATCGTTGATTAAAGAATGTATTGTAGAACTCCAGGTGGTGGAGTCTGCCTGCAGGAGTCAACGAATGTCTGTCCCAAATTGCGACGGCCAAAGCAGTACCATTAGGCTTAATGTGCTCTTGCAGCAAGACGCATTTTTTCCCTACATCCGCATATTCTGCCACCGGATCCGGCCGTATGCTTGTAACTCCTCGCTCCAGCCGTAGCATGTCTTTACTCTTCTCTAGCTCTTGACGACATTGTGATATATGCTGATTCTTGAATACTCGAGCTGCGGCTAGGGGAATGGCCTTCTTAAAGTAGGTGCGGTCGAGAACGCGCATGGCGCGGTTGATGGGTGGTCGCATAGCTTCGGACATGGTGAAATAGTATAAAATCTACCCATTAGAAGCCATGATGCCGTTAATGAAGAACTGGGGATGAGAGGATAAAAGGAAGAAACTCCGAATATTTTCTTGAAGTTTGTTTCGCATTGATCTAACCGGAACGGGGTTGACAGCATGGAGATGCATTGCCCAAGGCACACGACCAGAAGCAGCACAGAACAAATTATTTCTTCGAAAGCTGAAATCGTCCAATATGCTATTTAATTTTCAAGGCGAAAGTTGTGGATTTGAACATTGTTACTATAAATTCGTACATGAATATTGGAGTGGCTTGTTACCGTGCCCGCTTCCTAAATTTGTCCCTGCTAATGATGGTTGTCCTTCATACCCAACATGACGCGATAAAGACTGGAGACTTGATGTCTCGGTGTAAAGTAACTCCGACTTCCCAAGATACGCGGCTCATCCTCACGTCTAAGGATAGCCATCCCGCTGGTTCGGCCACTGACTCCATTCGGACGTATTCCACGCATCCGGCAGCTGTGGATCGAAGTTACCAACACCCAAACCACCGGCCATGGTGCTCATGTCAAATGTCGGATCCTCTGCTGGCATATACTCGCTTCCAAAGCCTATACCTGCGAAATTAGAGTCTGCGTTGCCTATGAACGCGGTATCAGTGTTGCCCGAGAACACCTGGAAAGGGTCGAACGACGAGTTTGTTGTTGGATCCAGGAAGGAGTCGAGGTTCACCGGGTGATTCCAGCCTTCCTCTGCATTACTTGCGATCATGCTTGCACTTTTGGTCGCGCTAACGGGCGTCGTAACGGCGGAGTTACCCTGCGACGCATTCTGGGAGGCAGCTTGTTCGTCAGTCGGCTCGCTCAGGCCACGGGACCACATGACGCTGCAGTCGAGGCCCAACTGCCGCCAAACCTTCTTGCGCAGCTTGTCGAGCAGCGACCATGCTCCTATTGAGCTGTTCGCCATATATCGTTGGCCGATGTTGACATAGCCTTCGCCGGTGCCCGCCGTGATGCGGCCTTCTGGTCCTAGAAGTGAGAATAGCATGTCTAGAATTACTCGTGACTCTCTTGCATCTGCTGAGGTGGGATTTCTCCTCATATCGATTAGGAGGGCTGCTGTTGGCTGAAGCGGTTGCCATGAACCTGGGTATAGCCATTGGAATGGACGGTAGAGAGGGGAGCTGCACATCGTGATAAATGTTCGCATAAAAGCTTGGATCCTTGGGATTGCCCTAGTATAGTCAGCGACAGTCTAAGCGCTTGCAGTTCAGTAGAGGAAACTAACTCATCTCTGAACTCTGGCCAAAGTGTAGGATCTCGCATTAGAGGTTGATAAAGCAAGCTGTATGCTCTGCCGATGAGAATGCGGAAGATTTCCTCGGACCAACCAACGAACGCTTCAATCGACTGGCTTCCAGCACGGAAGACGCGAGGCATTTGGAACGATTGATTTGGATCAGATGATGATTGATCTTCCACGTAAAGAGACTTCAATTTTTGCATCCGCTCTTCGAGACGTTCGGTGAGCTGATCAATTGATTCCCTTAACGATTTGATATCCTTTGACGTGATGGGGACCAAGGCAAAATGGCGCTTAATGATTGACCGAACTGGAGGTGTCTTGAGCAGAAAGCATCGCCACTACAAGATAGAATAACTTACTGCAATCAGTAGCTTGATATCTTCCCACTGTTAGGACATATGGTGGCCACAGCCAATAACTGTCGTTGTCCTTGTTTGGTCCTTCACGACTTTGACCGATCAGCTCATCCTTGAGCTCGACGGGAACTTGAGTGTCGAAGTATCCCTCATTGAGAATAAATGGTGGCAGACCTGATACAGTCGACACCATCACATCGTTATGCATCAGATGCCACCAGATCCGCCGTCTGATCTCCGTTTGTACAGGGTTGAGGCCGAATAGACTTCCATCTCTGTGTATTCCCATGGCTTGCGAAACGCGAAAAGCAACAGATATGAAAGATGAACAGCTCAAAGACTCTTCTTCCCGTATCAGCATGTTTTGTGCAAGAATAAAGGCGCACAATGAATAGATCGCGGGGTTTTGTGGAAAGCCGACGAGAGCAAGAGTACTCAGTGTCAATCTGTACAATCTTGCTTGCATGCTTTCAGTCTGTGTGTGGTCATTAGGCTCATTGTTTTCGAAGTCATTGCACGTAAAAGCTGCCGTAAATAGAATGCAGAAAAGCAGAGGTAAGAAACTCGGAGTCTCCGCTAGCACTCCTTCAGGGACCTCCTCTTCGTCCCATGTCTCATACCATGACCAGAATTGATTGTAGTGATCATGAAAGCTGGGTAGATGCAGCAATGGAATCAACGGATGGACTCCTTCAAGGAAGACTGCATACATGGCATCACATGTTTCCTTTGGAGGAAGCTCTTCGAGGACTTTCGCAAGTGTTCGACAGGTCAGATGTCCTTCCGAGCCTCCCTCAGCTACCCAGAAGGCAAAATTCGGTTCCACAGTGCCGATAAAGTGCCGACATTGTGCTGAATGCTGCTTCTTCTCACCGTTGGTAGTCTGACTGGCTGGACAGCAAAAATTGTCTAATGGAAAGAGCGGAAGTTCGGAGATAAGTGATTCCAGTTCAAGGTTCTATCAGAGTCAATAAATCCGAGTGAGCGAGATCAAATGCAAGTTCGGAGACATACTTCTTCATCGACGGTTGCCCAAAAGGTGTTCTCTAGATAGCGTGATCGACCTCCACTTTGCAGTGACAGGTAACCCAATCTGGGTCGAACACCACCTTCGGTACGTCGACGTGTGGCCCGATTGTTGTTAGCAGGAGATTCACCGAAGTTCTGCGCTCGTTTTGGAGTGTTTTCCGGATATACACAGACTATGGCATTCTTCCTGCAGTTCTCGCACGTAGGATGGACCTAGCAAGGCTGAGATTGGCATTACCAACAGTCGCGCGAGAGGGTTTGTTACCTGATCGCACTTTACTCTCCTCGCACGGCAGCTCCGGCAGCTATAAGATGCTCTCTGTCTTCTGATGCCGGTGAGGCTTCCTGTGTTGGCTGAAGATTCAGCTGCCGACGACACCGAATCTGCGGGTGTGTTGGAAGCCGCTGCAGCAGCCGTCATATTCAAACTGCGGGGAAACGGGAGCTCGGTGCTGATGTTCGAGGCTCAAGTAACAGAGAAAATCATCCGATGGCGATTTCGATTGCAATTGAACCGGAAGTCAGTCTAGTGAGACAGCTATTGAAGTGGGGTTGATGTTGGTTAGACGGATGGTTCGAACCAAAGATCAGATGTATTAGTCTCTTCTCGTCAATACATAAGCCAGGTGTTCGAGCTCGCTCACATCGAACTAAGGTGCAGCATACATTAGTGTGGCAGAGTCTTACGCTGATGAATACACGCAACCCCAGTGAGATACGCGCAGTTGCGTTTGGGCCAAGAGTAGGCACTCTAGTATTAAGCCAGGATAATAAGGTATATTACTCCGTACTCTAGATGCACACGTGATGTCTTCCCTGCGTTTGATGGAACAGATCCTGATTGGAATAGATTCCATTTTCCCTAAATTCCGATGAATTGGTAGTCTCTATATTGGAAATTTTCGCACAAGTTCGTCAGGCCAGTTAATTGTCGATTCCATGCCACCCTCCCACCACCACGTGGGATACTTTCCACGTTTTCTGTGGCCAAGAGAATTTTAGATTCGAATACAGGGACGACGTTCCCTGGAAGCCTGATTGAAAGTTGCGGCAAATTCCTTCGGCTACAAGCGCTTAAGTAATGACTGGTCTCATCGGTATAGGATTCATTCTCAGGCTATAGCAGGGAACCTCTCATGGCGTACTGTTCTTTTACACAGAAGGATTAGTTGGCACGGCTTGTAGAATTGTGTTCTCGATCAATGAAGTTGCGCATGAACGTCACTGTTCGTTAGAGATAGTTATTAGATGTATGTTAGATGAAACTATCCGCAATCCTCGGCATCTTGAAGCTCTCTTTGAGTATATGCTCCGTGCGTCGACGGCCATTTTACAACATGAAAGGAGTAAACTTCACTGCCTTTGACGATTCGCAATCTAGATCTCACGACTCCTTCTTCATCGTATAATCCTCATCCACCTGACAGTCTGGTAGCGCAGTACGTCCACTGAGTGCGAGGTGCCTAATCTGGCCTTCTTCAGAATGGCTTTGGGCGCCTGAACAGCTGGAAGTGGTGAAACTTCGAGATCCTTGAACCATCCATTGCTGAATAAGGCAATATACCAGATAATGGAACTCCCTCGACAAATTCTTGATGTAGATGGCTGTTGAATCTTTGCGTGACGTCTAGATGCTTACATTTGTCCACATTGGGTAATGACTACATCGGTGAGAGGTTTGCTGTTGGCGTTTACTCTGGTATTTTCAATCATGTGCACGACGTCCATGCCCTCGATGACTTGACCGAAGACCACATGCTTACCGTCAAGATGTGGTGTAGCAACAGTGGTGATGAAAAACTGGCAGCCGTTTGTATCTGGACCGGAGTTGGCCATGCTTAAAATACCAGCTCGATCATGTTTGAGCTTGAAGTTCTCGTCCTTGAAAGTCCTAGTGCCGTAGGTGGTGGTGGAGCCGCTACCGTCTCCTTTCAGAAAGTCGCCGCCTTGAAGCATAAACTCTTTGATCTACCGTAGTGGTCAGAAGCAAATGAAACGGAACGGAACGGCCAACTTACCACTCTGTGGAATTTTGAATTCTTGTAACCCTGAGGCTTGCCGGTGGTCGGTTCTTTGGTTTCACCGGTGCAAAACTGTCGGAAGTTCTCAGCCGTTCGGGGAGTGACGTCGGCGAAGAGTTCCTGAAAGCCGTGTTAGAGAATTTGTTTTCTTTTTGAGAAAGATTATTTACCATCTTGATGCGTCCTAGAGGTTCTCCTGCGGAAACATTCACGATCAGTTCTCGATTTAGAAGGCAAGTGAGAAGAAATGAAGCGGCACGATCGAACAGAAGCGAGAACAGTTGATAGGTGTAGCATGTGTGTCTGAGACAACGCAGTTCAAACCAAACAACGAAACGGATTTGTACGGCGTGTACGACTAAGGGGATGGAGTGTCTCACCTCCAAGCGCGACGTCGAAGAACACGACGGGATTGCCGGACTCATCGAAATCGTCAACATTGTCATCTGCCATGTCGGAATTTCGGATCGAATTTTAGCCTTGTTTACAGTGGCAGAACCGGTGACACGATATGAAGTATGGGTTAGATTGTGTAGGCAGGTGAAGAGGCCACGGAATACCGCCTTGCATGTAATTATCTTGGTGCGCAAGGCCGTGGGGGTCCCCTAATATAAAGTAGTGGGCGGGCGTGTGTGAAGGACCAGCGTGTACACTTGGACCAGTCTGTGTGAAGCGCCAATGGCAGGTGAGATGGAACGAGTAGATGAGCGAATCACCTCGTTTGGCCTCGCGTTAGGCGTGTGAAAACCGGACTGCAGCTGTCAAACGGCGGGTATAAGACTTGGGAACCGTCCGATCAACGGTTCTGCTCGGATCTCACAGTCACAAGATGAGTACGGAGGTACACCAGCAGCATAAAATGCCATCCTTGCTGGAAGGCGCACACCGTTGCGGTCACAATGACAGATATGAACGGACTGGTAGGCTGGTGTCCAGCAGTAAAAAAAGCCAGCGTTCCCAGCGTCCCCAGCCCGCCCATCTAACTACCCGCCGCTGCTGCAGCTCTAGAGTACGCTACTCCGCTCCTGCACGCCTCCACCACCAAACCAACCATCCTTAATCCTGCGCGACACCGTATCACTAAGCAAGAAAGTCTGACAGTTGTGGTCGAATGGCCAGGTGCTGTAATTGTCATTCTCTCCAAATTCAAATCTACGGGCATCAAGTGCCGGCAGGAGGAAATGCCTGCGAGTGAGATTGCGGTTGTTTGTTCTGAAACTGCGACGCCGAGGGTTTGCCGCGATAAAAGCTCAGTTAGGAGCGTGAAAGGCCTTGTATCACACAGTCTTTGAGTGTTTCCGGGGCCTGATTTTCCATTGTAAAGCAGCTTTGAAGTTTGATTGAATGGCAGACGGTGCTCAGTGCACAGCCCACACATGCGTGCCGCCCGCGTGCCAAGTCTGCGGAGCAAGTGCGAAAGTCACTCTCCAAGTCCCCTAATTACCGCTCCTTCAGCCCTCTCAATTCCTCCCTTCACCACCACGAACATCACTCCACTCATGAACATCACTCCACTCATCCCCATCCCTCTCTCCATCTCTGATAAATTTCTTGCAGCCACTGCTATGGTCCAGTGTGACTGACCTGGCCTGCACTTCTCATTCTTTGGCCGTTGAATCGGCTCACGTCGCTTCTGTCTGTACTCGGGCGGCAGTGCTCGCCACGGGCCCGTGATTCGTTCTCCACCCACCATAACGCCCGTCATCCATTCTTCCCTTCCCGCTTGCGGCATTTGTCAATCCACTGTGGGACTGTGTCGACACTCTTCCATCATTCCCGAGCCTATTTTACCGGTCATCACCCGTCAGAGACGTCGGTGCTGGGTTTGGACCGCTTCAGTCCATTGCCGAACCGCTCAACGCTTTGATCAATCGTGGATCAAGCCAACGTCGCTCTACAACACAAGAAAATCCGTCCTTTGGGCATTCTAACTGTTCTGTATCGACTTGCACAATGTCCACACTCACATCGAGTCCGAGTTCAACGGCAACCGCGCCGCCCAGTACGAATTCTGCCAGTAATTCGAGCTCACCGCTGCTGTTCTTTGTAGCGCTCGGCTTTGGCGTTGTATTCACCAATCTATGGTACGGCCACATCATTTTCGGATAGTTATGTAGACTTTTCTCGCTGATTTCCATTTCTAGGATCATCGTTGGCGTCAAGTACTGCTTCCGATACAACCAGCGCAATCGCGCCATGAGAGCCGCTGAAAATGGCGAGCCCATTGATCTGAATGTCATGCCACGACCCCATCGCAGGAGGAGGGAAAAGAAATTGATGACAATGGAGGAAGTCAACGAGCGCTTCCCACTCATCAAATACAAGACATGGCGTGCTGCCCGTGAACAAGAGGGACTGTCGGGTGTAGGAGGAATAACTTCTTCTCCAAGCCGACCTGCCAGCATCAAAGGTGTTGAAGATGACACCGGACCATCGATACGTGCTGCCTCACACGACGATGTCAGACCAGGTTCATCTCTCTCTCACCACCCTAACCCTCCGCAATCCCCATCCCGATCTACACATCCGCCAGAAGCCATCGAAGAGGCTCCCTCTCCTCCCTCTCCTCCCGAAGAACCGAAGGAGCCTGAGATCACTCTGTCAGAAAAGATGAAGCTACCTGCCACGATACCGGTAGAAGAGTCGAAAGAGGTCACAACCACCGAGGATACGGTTGAAGATGATGAAGATGATGATGACGATCCCATTCGCCATGCCGCGCCACCCGAGATGCTCGCTGCACCAGGAGATACTTGTGCCATCTGTCTTGACACCCTCGAAGAAGATGACGACGTTCGAGGCCTCACATGTGGTCATGCTTTCCATGCTGCCTGCGTGGATCCGTGGCTCACCGGCCGCCGAGCTTGCTGTCCTCTTTGCAAAGCCGATTACTACGTACCGAAGCCACGTCCGGAAGGCGAAAATGCCGACAATGCGCCAAGTAGCGGTCGCCGATCCGCTGGCATGAATGCTCTTCGACTCAATCTTCCCCAGTCGCCTCAAAACGCGTGGATAGGCGGGCGATATGTAACCTCACGTTCGAGACTGATCCTGTTGACGGGTACTGCCGATCCTGCTCTTGAACGAACATCGTCATCACGACCTCGCCGTTCCCAATCGAATCAGAATCATCCTACGTCGACACAAACCGCAGATTCCGAGCAGCCATCAGGCTGGATGAGTCGACTGCCATTGGTTAGCAGAGCTCGCAATGCTACTGACAGCAATAACGATACTGAATCCGCACCACGTCAGAATGCACAATCGAGCTGGCGATCCAGAATGCAGTCTCCCTTCCTTAGCATCTATGGTGGTGCTAACGGTGGGCCAAACACCGGTTCTGGAAACACGGAAACGTCACCAAGCCAGCTCGAAGCCGGCATCATTCGATAATGCCTTTATTGACATTGGTTTGTCAAAGGACAGATGGAGGAGTTTGAATAGCTTTCATCCACCTCTCTAAACTACTCACTGGCGATTTGATTGCCCAAAAGCGGCATTCGAGCCCACTGTCAACTCCTTACGATCTACCTTACGCAGCGATACACCCCTTTGAGTCACTGGTTCACAGCATTCCTCTCCTTTGGTTGTTTTTGCGCATGTGGATGGTACGGTACATGCTCGTGGAGTACATATGGCGTTTTTGCTTTTTCACGGCCTGATTTACTTTGCGTATCATGGCATCTACTATTGATGTTACAATATATGGCCAAGGCCTAGCGAAGGTCTGACGTCGAAAGATTGTAGCGTGTCATTTGAGATGGGCTACGCTTTTTGACGTCGAGATTTGTCCCTTCCCAATCTTCCACTACTGGTTGGCAAGTTCACGAGTGAGCTGATGGTGAAGATATCTTGTAGTGCCTAATCTGGGCTCAATACAATGAAGTCGAAGCGTCAATGCCCTGTTATTTTACATTCGAAGATTCTCTTTTCACTCGAAGTTTCCCTTTACCTCCAAACGTCCATGCCTGAGGCTGATTGAGGCCGCTTTCGACTTTGACGCGAGAGCCTTGGAACCGGTGCACTTGAGGTTGTATCATGCAACTCCGTCCAGCCTCCTCCAATCAACACTACAAGCCCTCATGCATGTCCTAGTCCATTTTTATTTAAATCGCTCGGATTTTGGTGTCATTGCCTAACACACTTCGGACTTTGTCAAGAATTAGCGTATGAATTCTAGCAGTTGAGCACCACTATGTAAATGAACCCCCTCCGCGCACTCCGAATCCTTTACTCTACATTTTGATACTCCCCATAGCACATCTATCTCAAGTTGGATCTCTCTTGTCACCTTATCGAACGTCGCCCACCATGCCGACCGAATCACAATGGGAGGCAAAGAAATCTGTAATTCACAACCTTTATATGACCAAGAATCTAAAGCTTCAAGGCAATGGAGGACTCATCGAACACATGAAGAACAATCACGGCCTCAATGCGACGTAAGCTGCTCTCGACAACCTTCAATTTGCTAAACGCTGCTGATCTATTAGGAAATCTCAATACGAGACCCAGTTGCTCAAATGGGGCTTCAGAAAGTACAAAACTAGGGCCGACTGGACTATGATTGCACGCAAGGTTCAGGAAAGGAAAGGCATAGGCAAAGACAGCGTTGTACTCATTAACGGGCAAGTCGTTCCGGGGAAGAAGCTGAAGAGAGAGGTTCAGCGCTACGGTCATGACGCGCCGTCCCACTTATCGATGTCTACAGGTAAGAATTGATTTCCACATCTTCAAACCCTCGTACTTACTTAGGGCATAGACATTGACCTCGCTCCTTCCGCTGATATTCGAGTGAGGACACCCGAGTTGTCATCAATCACGGCTGGATCATCTCGCTGTTCGACCTCTTTGATGCCGCCTTTATCCCACATGCAGTTGTTCCAGCCTACGACTCTTCCGAAGTTCTGGCATGCTCCACTACCCATTCATTCGTTCACAGCACGACAAGCGCCAGACCGTGAGTCTCTACTCAACCTCCGCGCGGCCACCCGTTAACACTGATGCATACTAGTTTCGCAGGAGCTTGATCAGTCGAATGTATCTAATCGATCACGTATTAACTTAGCAATCCCAAATGGAAACCACGTGTTGCCTGCCTCACTGTGCCGCTTGGGATCCGACTTTCAGCGGAAGGATTTCGGCGACATGGCCCTTCGACAAGTCATTCGAAATGCCAGTATTGGGGGAATCGTGCCTCCGGAGCTTCTTTCTGCACATCTTGGACCTAACTCAACGGACTTATTCGGTTTCGCAGACTCGCAACTCATCGAAATAATGGTCTACTTCGTCTCCAACAATATGGTCGCGATTAAAGACTGTACCAACGTTCTCAACGGCTTCGAGGCGCATCAAGATCATAAACTGGTGAGACGTTTATTCTCCAGCCAAGACATTACAGCCGAATCAACAGTAACAAATCTTATGAAATATGCTTTCGATGCTGGCGACTCTCGAATGGCCGGTACGATCCTTAGTGCTCAAAGGACAATTAATTCGAATCTCGATCCGCAGAAGCTCATGAAGAAGGCTTGCCAATTCCAGGATCTGGAACTGGTCAAAATCGCAACTGAGCTAGGTGCTGGCATTGCGGCTGTATCTCTCACCACGGTACTTAAGGACATTGAAGACCTTGCGATAGAACGACGACCACGTGACCAGCCATTAGGACGCATTCGTCTAGATATCAATTTTCTAGAATACCTCCTAAATCACGGATCAAAAATCTGTTCTCATCCAAAATATAGATTGAGGCCGTCCTGTCTTCAATTCGCTATGGATATAGGAAGTTTGAATCTCGTGGAACTCCTACTCTCCCCAGCAAGGCAGTGCCTTGAATGCATTTCACTTGCGGTGGAACACCTGCCGTACATTGCACATGATGGCCAGCATATACTACGCCTCTTTCTCGAAGCAGGAGTCAATGTGGATCTTGCAGTGGCAATTCGATGGCGGAGTGTTGATGCCATGCGACAAATTCTTTCGAGAAGCCCTCAATTTGATATTTTGGATCTAATTACCTCTAATGCCCACCCTTGTGATGATTTGCACTTCATGTTGGAGGCTTTGCAACTGTATTACCAGACCAAAAAAAGGAACAACGAAGTAAGTCTTAATCTTCAGTCTCAACTGTTGATCGTCAAATATTTGTGCCTCGGTCTTCTATCTATCAAATGTCAAGGCTATAACTAATATCCTTCTTTAGGCCCACACTCAGCACCCCAGCGTTTTGCTTAATGGTGTTGCAGATATCGAAGAACCACATCTCGTACCGCTCCTTATGACCAGTATCCTTGCTCTACCAGTAAAGTGGCTAGACAAAGCGTTGGTACAGTTCTTAAAAAGCGCTATAAAGGCCAATTCGCCTGAATTTGCGGCTAAACTGATCGACCATGGAGCCACAGTGGACTTGGACGTAATTACTTTACTCTCTGCGGAATCTCACCCGGAATTAGTTAAGATTATTGCGCAGGAAATTCGACCATGGCATCGCAGGTTTGAAATTGGCGAGTGGAAATACGTTCAAGCATTGACTGAGTTCGGGGACAGCAGCACTTTGCAGAAATATCTTTACTCATATCCCACAGCTAGTGTTAAAGGCTTAAGTCATGCAATTATGGCTGGAAAGATGGACATTGTTTCATGCCTGCTGGCGGCCGGAGTTGGTCAATTTTACAATCCTTACGACGACAAAGTTACCGCCCTCGAAGCAGCCGTTAGGACGAGAAACCTGGATTTGGTTGACCTCTTGCTAAAGTATGGAGCACCACCCTGCGACAATGGCGCGTTGAGAGCAGCTGTTCTAGTCGGGTGCGACGTAGTCGAGACTCTTTTGAGGAGCGCTCTCAGGTCACCGCCATATGGAAAGGCAGGTTTCGGGATACCGGCCCTGCAGCTTGCGATTGAACATAAAAATGCAACCATTGTTGATCTTTTGCTAAGAAACGAAGTTCCAACACACCAACCGTACCGAGATCCGATTCCTGGACACCTAGGATATCGATCAGATAGACTCACTTCGCCAGGTCCATATGGCAGCTACAGCGAGCACATTATAACAGCTTTACAAACTGCACTTCAACATGATCTGAGCACAGATCTTCGTATTCTGAAAGCAGTTTTGGCATCCACGCCCAAAGACAGTCTGAATAACTTGCCCACTTTAGACACAGAAACATCGGCACTAGAGTATGCAATCCGAAAGCAAAATGCTGCAGCAGTGAATCTACTTCTAGAGATTGGTGTTGACGTTGACGTCAAAATAACTCGTCATCATCATTCAACCCCGTTGAACGCAGCTATAGAGAACGGCGACATCATCTTAGTCCAGAAGCTTATAGAAAAAGGCGCGAGCGTCAATTCCGCAACGCACAAAGTATACGGCCACACAGCCCTGCAAACAGCAGCAAGTTGTGGATATATTCCCATTGCGCGTCACCTCATAAGCTGCGGAGCGGATGTTAATGCGGCAGGTTCCCTTCATGGAGGGACAGCCCTCGAGCTAGCAGCACAAAATTGTCGCGTTGACATGATCCACCTCTTGGTTGAAGAGGGAGTTCAGTTGATTGGCAATGGCAACCATCAGTTTGAAAGAGCAAAGGAGATGGCCATCGAGAGGTCTCATCTAATGGTGGTAAAGTTGCTAGAGAATCTTCACAAGACACAGGTCGAATCTCTGGGGCTAGGACAAGCAACTATGCTGGAACCCAGTGGTGTGATCTCAGATATCGAACAGCTTGGGCAAACGATATGGGATGCCAACGATGTCTTGTTGACGTCTAATAATGTCGGAGATGAGGCTCCATTCGAATCGTGGTACTTGCCGGAAATGGATGGGGAATTTGATATTGAACAGAACGACTTTCTGATTGGCCTTACAGATCTCAGCTGATTGTTATTACTAGTTCACGTAGGGAGGTACTCTTCTCGACCGGTATGAGTGGAGATGTACACAAATTTTCAGATCTTCAAAACCATTTTGCACTGGGCCGTATCGTAAGCACGCAAGCATTTTAAATGAGACCTCAATGAGTCCAAATGCTCTAATCTGCCATGGATATGCAACAACACTTAAATTGCCTTGACGAATAGCTCTGCGGAAGGCATAGCGGGTGAGAAGTTCTTCATATTTACAGAGTACTCGGGTCGGTGTCATACCGACCTGTATACATGTAGAGCCAATACTAGAGTATCCTACCTCTACGACTCAAGCCACATGCGCCACATCTCGGATTCCACTACATGTAGTTACCGTACTTGCATGTTACCTCATACGGAACCCATACGTTTCATGAAACCATTCAAGTCGCCGTGAGAAGCGCGTTCAAGGCAAAATATACTTTCCGTGGTATTCCACATGCATGAGTCGTCCTGAGACGCCACCTTTAACTACATCCGATGCTTCTCGCAGCGAGAGTTGGCTTCACAACTGCGTCCTTTCGAACGACCGCCGTCACTGTATTACTATTGTTCAATTTCAATCCTTTGCAGTCGACTCCATGAAAAAGTCATGACAAAGCCGTGGCCTCTGTCAGCATCTGATATCCCTTCGTAGGAGCCAATCCTTGACAATGGATGCGCGTGAAGATGTCAAGCCGTTTAGTGAGTCGAGCCTGTCTCCCCGCTGTGCTTGCTTTCCTAACGCTTGTAGCTATCTCCAAGTGGTCCGACATACCTCTTGATATCCTGAGATCCGAAGTTGCACGGCGGCAGGTGGTCGAGGACGCGCCGCGGCCAATATGCGGCTCAAACAAGACACCAACTTATAACACCACGATCCACGTCTTAGCACTCTTCCTTATCCTCTTCCTAAGCATCGCAGCATGTGCGTTTCCAATCGTGGTTCGCAGATTCCCGAAATTCCCCGTACCACATCGCTTTCTCTTTGTCTCGAGACATTTCGGCACAGGCGTCCTCATTGCGACTGCCTTCGTCCACCTCTTTCCAACCGCCTACATATCTCTTACAGATCCATGCCTTCCGCCGTTCTGGAACAAGACATATCCTGCGATGCCAGGCTTCATTGCTATGACATCTGTCTTTATCGTGGTGGGCATAGAAATGTTCTTCGCAACTCGAGGAGCAGGTCACGTTCATGGCAGTGAGTACGACCAGTTCGTATTCGAAGATTCAGAGCAACCGGATGCTCACCTTCACGGCGGCGAGAACGGACACACAAAAGCCCCAGGAAGACGCAGCGAGAGTTTCCGGCACTTCAGAGATGGCAGCGGTAGGCCTCCAGAAATAGCTCTCGTGGATCTCCCCTCATCGTCCGATAACCTCATGGCCGGCCGCTCTCCTAGCTCTGGTAGCCCACCTCCCGGCCAATCATTCACGCCGGTCTTCGACGCATCTACACCCAGGCCCACGAATGAAGATGAAGATGACTATGGCGACAACGACTCCCACCTCTCTCTCAACCTCTCAGAACTCGAGCCGTCGCGCTCACCCGCTCCACCGGAAGACGACACATCGGGGCTGCTCAACGGCGCGCAGGCAGCGCAGCACCCACGGCGCTTGCCCTCGCGGGCCTCCAGCGGCGGACCGCCTTACGACTCGGCGGCGCACCAGCGCGCGCTGCTGCAGTGCCTGCTGCTGGAGGCGGGGATCCTGTTCCACAGCGTGTTCATCGGGATGGCGCTGAGCGTGACGTCGGGCCCGGCCTTCCTCGTGCTGCTGGTCGCCATCTCCTTCCACCAGACCTTCGAGGGCCTCGCCCTCGGCTCCCGCATCGCCGGCCTGCGCTTCCCGCCCCGCAGCGCGAAGCCCTGGCTCATGACGCTGGCCTACGGCACTACCACGCCGCTGGGACAGGCTATTGGCCTGGCTGTGCACCGCTTGTATGATCCCGCTAGCCAGACGGGCCTGCTGATGGTCGGCATTATGAATGCCATTAGTACGGGATTGCTGGTGTTTGCGGGCTTGGTGGAGTTGCTTGCGGAGGACTTTTTGAGTGTGGAGAGCTACAAGGTGCTGAGTGGGAGGCGGAGGATTGAAGCTTGTATTGCCGTAGTTGCAGGTAGCATGTTGATGGCGTTGGTTGGTGCTTTCGCATAAATAATGGACTCTAGATATTACATTGACTGTCAAGTCTAGATTGAAGCAATGTATGTAAGCTAAGATCTAGCAGCAGGGCTATGTATATATCTCTAGGTACATATTCGAACCATAGCAAGTAAGCAAATAGCCGCTGCATATCGCATCTCATGTAAGCAAGATGTCAACAGTGGACATCGATAGAGGCTCTCTCCCACAAGCAAAGATGTTAACAGTAGACATCGAGAGATGCTCTCTCCCACCAGCAATATCGTCCCCGGGATCTTTAACATAGACATAGCAAAGAAGCAACAGATCCCACTCATGATCAACTCAACACCGGCCATCCTTGCCGTGGAGTTGTAAGCAAAGACAGAAAGCAAATGACTTTTCCCACCCACACTTAACATCCCACACTCAAACTCCCACCCGCCTAATCCCACTTCATCTCGGCGACGTCCTCGTCCTGCTTCTTCTCCTCCGCATCGCCGCCATCCTTCCGCCGCAACACCTCCTCAATCAACTCATCCCTGCTCAGCGCGCCAAGCCTCCCCCTCAGCTCCTCCAGCGACTCAGTGATAGTCTCGCCGAGGACAGCCTCAAGGCACCTGCGGCTGCGGTAGCGGAAGCGGAAGACGGCAAACGGGCGGTCCAGGGTGTCCCAGTAGACAGGGTGGCCGACCTTGTGAGAGGACTCGAGGCCGGGGCCGCCGCGCACCTGGTGCTCGACGTTGCGGGCGGTGGCCGCCGCCGCCGAGATCGTGGGCAGCGGCTCCGCCGGGATCGCGCTGCCGCGCTTGCGGCTGCTGTTGGATGGCGAGGCGGGCGGCCCTGGCCGCGTGCCCGCCGCCGCCTTGTACCAGTACTCGCGCGCCTTCGACACGTTCTCGATGTCTTCCTTGGTGCGGTGCGTGGAGCGGGGGTTGTCGGACTTGGGTGCCTCTTGCTTTTCCTCGCTCTTGAGGTTGGTGTCAACCTGGTGGGTCGCGGCAGTGGGTTCTGGATCATTGGCCCAATTGTTGGTGTCGCCATTGTTCTGATCGCTGTTGACGCTCCACTGATCATTCGGATTGGAGTTCCAGTTGTTGCTGTCCCATCCGTTGTTCTGATAGTTGGACTTGTCCCAACCGCCGTTGTTAGTGTTGACGTTCGATTTATCCCAGTTATTCTGGGTGTTGGTGCTCTGATCATTCTTTTGCCAGTCATTGCGGTCAGGATTGCCTGTGTTTTTCTCAGCTTCACTGTGGTATCTTCGGAAGGTGTATTTCTCGAATTTACCATAATCCCATTGATCGTTGGAATCCCAAGAGCCGTTCTTCTGGTTGTCGCAATTGTCGTAGTCGTGCGAATGGATACCGCGCTGGTGGCGTCTATACCGCTCACAAATACTGCAGCGACGTCGATCGTGTGAGGCACCACGGTCGTGATGTGGAGAGCGTTGTCGGCTTCGACCCCGGCCCCTATCGCCTTCGAACGAAACTTTCGGAAGAGAGTCTATGTGAGCAGGATAATTAGCACGGCCTTTACCTTGAGTATTACATTTGAAATCTGAAGGAACCCCTTGGGTTCGATCGAGCCAAATGGAGATACGGGCATCAGAGTCTTTCTCTTTCTGAGAGCGAAGGTCATTACCTGACGTCGAGAACAGCTTTCCGTAAGTCCTCTGACCGGGAGCTTTGGTTTGTCGAACCGCTGCCTCGAAACCACGTTTGGGTTCTTCGATGAGGCGTTGAGGAGAGCCCGCCGAGGGAAACGCTCCGGGCATAGGCATGTATTCTACCGATTTGTTATGAGGCTTCGTGTTCACTATTTTGTTGCTTGTAGGCTTACCATTGGTGTTTTCTTCGTCTGCGACATGCCCTCCAGATGATTGAATGGCCAGAAGCTCCCGCTCGTTACCCGTTTTGGCGCTTGACTTACCACCGTATTCTTCATCGACCACCTCTTCTACATAGGAATGGAATGAAGATGGCTTACTGGTAGGTCCTGAATCCGACTTCCTGTCCTCATAACCGGTGATCAGGTTCTTGAGTCTGCTGAACAATGTTTCGTCGGTATCACGACGGACCCGAGCTGGAGTCGTAGGAGACCTGCTACGTGGACGCGGCGGATGAATCGATTCGACATCAGCGTCATCCTGATCAGAATCCGAGTCAGAATAAATGACAAATTCAAAGGAAGGATTTGGCTTGGGAGCAGAGAGATTTACCCTTGTGATGCGGCGACCAGTTTCTGGATCGAAATCGGTTTCGACGCGCGCACCACCGCTGCCGGCAAACTGATTGATGACTATGCCTGGGACAGTACCATCGCGTTTTGCTGTTGGAGTGTTATCGTGAGATGTTGGATTGGTGTAATGATCTCTGCGTCTACGTGGTTCGTCTCGTGAGCCAGATTCTTGAGCATGCTTCGCACCGAGATGAAGTCCAGCTTGGAATGCTTCGTACAGAGGGTCTGCCGCTTTTGGATCTTTGTCGCCTAAGCACCGAGCGCCGTCATTGCGTGGGTATGATCGGTACTCGGGATGAGGTGTGGGAGCGCGTGCACTTTGGCGGTGTGATCGTCGATAGTTATCTTCGTTCGCACGTCGATGATGCCTGTGCTGTCGCACCTTTGGAATCTCTTCATCCGTGTAGTAGTACGTGGATTCGTACTCATCATCGCGGTCATCAGGCGACCAATCTCGCTCCGCGTGGTGCCTGCGATGAGCACTCTGCCGAGCTTCGTACGCGCCGTTGCCGTGTGCGCGGGTATGTCGATGAGGCCGAGAATAACCATTTCGTCGATGTGACGGATCCGTACCTCTACCGTCAAACCCGTAAGGGTAATCTCCAAAAGGATCATCGTTCGGTCCGTCAAAGCGACCACCGATTTGACCTGAACTTTGCTTGCGATTGGTCGTCGGGTTTCGCAGCAAGCGAGGAGTGGCCCAAGGATTGAATGAGTCTTTCGGATCGTCGGAGCAGCGAAGAACGACGACTTCAATGACGCCCAGATTCTGAGCCACATGCGGATTGATATTTGCAGCAGAGTCCGCATCGACTACAGGAAGATTGGTCAGTAGACGGCATTTTTGTGAGTGTTCTTGATGCTTCAACACACCGATGTTGAGTTTTTCGAAGCGCCAGGGATGGGAGATCATTCTGCCTCCCTGCAGGGTGTAGTCCTTCGACTTGAACTTGAAATCCACTCGTGACTCTTCCAAATTGCTACCATTGGTAGGGGGAAGCAGGCCTCGCTTAAAGCGATTGCATTGAAAGACGCCATCGATGTAGACAAAGGCCGAAAGAGATGGAGAGAAGTAGCCAGTGGCAGAGAGGCGAATCTGGAATGGAGAAGGCTGGTTTGGGATGATGATGTAGCACTCGACGGCGTTGGACGCCCAGAAGGTGTCGTACTCGTTGAGCTGGAGACCCGTCTCAGCGAGTTCGACGTGGCACTCGAGAGTGCCGAGAGAAGGCATGATGGGGACTGAGGAGATGAGATGAGAGAGGGAACGGGGGCTGAGGGGCGGAGATGAGAGAAGGTACGGGGGCGCGGAGAGAAGATGAGAGAGGGGGGAGGAGCAGAAAAGAGGAGGAGGAACCGGGAGATTATAAAGTGTGCGAACAGTGGCCTCAAACGGCAGATCGTAGACCCGGGCCGGTGTTGTCGCTTCAACACGTCACGAGACATAATCAAAACACCGAGTTGGAAGTGTCGATTTGGAATAGAAGAGGCTTGGGTCAAGTGTAGTTATACTGTTTGATTTTAAGTGGTGTCTTCTGAACCCAAAGAGCGTCTGTTGGTTACTCGAGTTACGTCGAAGGATCAGAATGCATGCTACTGGTGTTGATAGCATAGGCGATGACCAGACATGTAATAGACTGAATGGCAGAAGCAAGTAGGTGATTGGAAGCATCTCACATAACGACCGGCCGCGAAGTGTGTAGCCATGTTTCTTCACGAATGTCCGCTGGAAGCAATGGATCAACCAGTTTCCAAAGGTGGCCCGGATGGTCCTAAAATGATTCGAAATGCTCACGAGTACCGTGTACCGAGATTCGCGCTCTTTAATTCTGCTTCCTAAGTCCTGGAAGCCAGTTAATAAATCTAAGTCCAAATACAAAAGGGGTATACTACAACTAGCGTGAAATACTGAACCTACAGTTCCTCTTTATAGCCTTCTTCGCTGCCGGCATCACCGTCATCGATCTTCTCCATAGTCTCCTCGCCGCTTTCGGATGAACTACCCTCACCAGGTGGTGACTCTTCAATTTCATCTTCGTCGATGATTCCCCTGAGCTCCCTACCTCTTGGAGTCTCCACAATATCTAACCTCCAGGCTTTACCTTGAGCTACTTTTGAAATCTCTTTCTTCACAGCCTCAACCTCTTTGCCACCAGGGATCTTGAGTCCTCGTAGCTCCTTATCCGAAAGTATGAAGCCGTCACTTCTTGCAATTGTCGCAATCAATGTCTCCTTCCCACCACCCACAATGGCAGACTTCTCGATTTTAATGCCTTTGGGAACGATTTTATTCCCGCCAACAACAATTCCTCCTACAGTTTGAGGCTGTAGTGGCTTGGCATCACGAATGTCGCCGTTGGCGTCCCTGTCGAACATGATTTGGCCTGTTTGCAAACCCTGAAGGACTCGCTCGAGGTTTGCATCCAACTGCCGGTCCTCTTCTTCTTCTCGTGCCTCTTTATCGGCGAGCCAGGCAGGAAGCTGCTCTTCTGAAACAACGGGAGAGCAAGCAATCAGATAAGGCCTAGATTCTTGCGGAGGCTGGAATGCGACATCACTGCAGAGACGAGGCGTCGAGATAACCATGAGATATTGACACGTTGATGTCTCTTTAATGACGTTGATACGATCGCCGGAAGTAGGATCGCAATAGAACTATAAATCATGATTATTAAAATTTCGGTGAACTTGGAATGAGAAGGTACTCACCTGAACCTCAACTTTCCGCGGCTTTCCGGTCAAATCGCAGGTGGTACCGCCTCCCAATTTCTGCACGAGATATGTCATCTCGCCTTTCGTCTCCATCCTTGCCAATCCTCGTTCCCTGATCTCTTTGCTAGCTTCGTCGCCGTCATCTAATGTTTTCTGTTGCTCCGATGATGGGTTCACATTTTCATCTCTGTCGCTCCCAAACTTCCCTAGCACATATGCTGCCACGCCTTGATCTTCAATTGGTGGCCAGTGCGGTACATTCCGGCCTGGTGGAAGTTGATGGAATTGCCGTACGCCTTCGTTGTGACAGAACGAGTAACTCCACCACCCGCTTGAATAGTAGATACAATTGCCCTCCATGTCTTTTAAGAGTTCCCAGCCTCGATCTGCAGCTAGTTCTAGCTCCTTAGCATCGTCTTCCGCCGTGGTGTTTGACTTCTGCCGGTCGTCTTCCGGAATGACGCGTGGAATGGAACATAGAAAACGCTGGCCATGAAGCATCATGTATTCGTAGCCTTCAATCTCAAATTCAATGCCTTCCAGATCCTCATCCAATTGCTCTCCATCTTCATGTATGGTATGAAGCGAAGTCTCGGGGGTGTGGTGAGGCTCAGTGCCTGTCACTCGTGAAGCTTGCGACGCTATCGCGAGACGCTCAGAAGCGTACTCTTCGGTTACTGGGTCGCCGGAGAAGATGATTTCGTACTGTTGTCCATGTGAGTCGAATTACTTGCTAGAATAGTCGTGCTCCACCAGAAGGCGAAGAGACCCAAAGTATGCCATACCTGCGGCCATTGATACAGGTCATCGTAGACGCTGAATTCATGCTGGCTTGCGACAGCTAGCCGGAGAAAGGCTGGGAGAAGCCAAAAGTGCTTCATAATCACGAAGGAATATGGAAATCTATGGCATGCAGGGATGTAGACATTAATGGTTGAAAAAAGGAACAAAAGGATAAGGTAAGGTGGTCAAGTTGATGCTTGTAAACGAATTGAAGTGACGGCAACGGCAAATCGATTGGTGGATGAGAAGCAGCCAAAGTGGCGGCAAGGCGTCCACGCCTTCAATAATTGGAAACTTCACCATTTTCGAAGATTTATATGCTAGCTATAGTAGGTTTCTCTTTAGTCATTGGGTTCAACATGTTTTAGCTAGCCATGATCGTGATATGATCTAATTGAGTGGCGATTAGATGTCTCTTCTATATTGAGCATCAACGCAGACAACATATCGTAACCTGACTGTCGACCAGTCTCATATATCGTTGACCTGAGTATTGATACCCTTCGTCGTGCATTAACCATCACGGTGCTTCTCTTCCAACCAAATGCGTGTCCCAACCGCCTATCCGTCATTCCCGAACCTCCTTACTCCTTGTGCTCCAACACAACCGGCTTCCCCTTCTCCCACTCCCTCAGCACATCCTCGACATTAACCCAATACCGCAGCCGCACAGCGAGCCTCTTCGCAGCGCGCAAGTCATCCTCACGAAACGCCTCCTCCAGCGCGCGCACACACTCCGCAATGCGGGCGTCATTCTCGGCCCTCATGCGCTCGACCTCCTCCTCAGTGCTTGCCTCCTCAATGCGCTCGCGCAGCTCGAGGACCTCCATCAGCACGTCCTGGTGGTCGCGGCCCTCGCCCTCGCCCTCGCCCCCCCGCAGCAGCGCCTCCTCGTCGTCCGCGCCGCCCGCGCCCCGCAGCCGCAGCAGGTACAGCGCGCGCGGCAGCGGCGCCGCCAGCGTGCGGTACGCGTCGTTGATGCGCGCTGACAGCGCGTGCGCCGCGCCCTTGGTGCTGGTGCCGCTCGCGCGGTCTGGGTGCGCGCGCGCCTGCAGCGCGAGGAACTCTGCGCGCAGCGAGCGCGCGTCCGGCGTGAAGGGTCCCGCTGGCGGCGGGCCCGCTGGCAGCGTCTGCGGGAAGAGCGAGTAGTGCGTGTGTGGGGGCGATGGCGTGGAGGGCGCGGAGGAGGGCGCGGAGGAGGGCGCGGAGGAGGGCGCGGAGGGTTGTGCTGCGGCGGAGGAGCGGTCGCGGTGGGTGTGCGAGGTTGAGAAGGGTGCTTTGGCGGTTGGGGATGGCTTTTGTGCCCGGCAGGCTGCCGGAGATCTACTGGATGGGCGGTTGGACGAAAGGGCGCGTCGTAGGTAGCGTAGGGTGTCGAGAGATGCTGGACGTAGTGGTTGTGACATGGTGAAGATGCGAGGAAGGTTTTTGACAGCGCTTGGAATTTGAGAAAGAAAGGTTGCTCAGATCGGGTCGCGAAGAAATAGGAAATAACATAGCAAAGGCTTCCGAGATGGCTTGGCCTTTGTGGCGTAATTGCCCTCGTCCCAAGGCGGATATCCTCGGATCAACGACTTGAAGAGCCATCTGCATTTGCTGATATTATATGCTTTCGACTCTAGCTTTATCTTATCCGAAATCCTCGAGAACTATCCCTCTTCCATTCACGTATTCGAGAATTAAGCCATTCGGGAGTCACGTCATGTGGCTTAAGATGTGATGTCGGATAGTCTGGCTCTACGTAATGCGGATCTTTAGGACTGGCGTGCTTGCTCCTTTGATCTCCAATTGGAATACATGATCTCAGGCGCAAAAGATTATGGCTGTATCTATATCCTGCTACCGTTTCATGCGTAGGAAGATTGTCGGATACCCGGAGGTTTTGGCTATCAATACAATTGGGTGATGGCCAATTCAGAACCGATCTGATTGCTACCCGATTGACCAATTGACAGATAAGATCACGGCATTCACTGCTATGTGGTATGGCATAGTTCTACTTGCCATTGTCGTAATTCTGGCGACTCATCACCCGCCATTCTTTTCTTTTGTTAAGGTAGAGATGTACCTTTACTTTGGTATCCAAATGCTACGTCGTTTCCGGACAAGAGGGAAACGGATTGTCTACAACCTAGTCCATACCACTGTGTTACTTGGATATCGGCCCTTACTGATTGCTGGTGTCTCGGAACTTGTGATGATGCCGCTCAAAACCGCAGACTCTCTCGGTCCTCGGCCTTCAAACCGTTTTGGCTACCGTCACTATTTGGCCGGAACGCTTGGATCGAAATCGCAATGAAGATTCATCTTCTCTCCGGGATACTACAAGTGTCGTATAAACCTCTGAATAGGTACCTTTTTGCGGTCAAAATCCTTGAATCCGAATCCGGACTAAGGTTACCGTGACGTAGCGCTGAGTGCCGAAAGTGGAAATATATAGCTTAATTTCTTGACCCAATGTCGCAAAATCTCTTCTCGCTTACTTGAATTGATCTGTTAGGTGTTTGTTTCGAAGGCCTCTTATAATTTAAATCAATTCGACGATTCCGGCAGCTAGATCTGCTCCAAATTTACACCGTGCGTACTATTGTAGTCTTTTGAATGGTGCTAATTGGCTTTCAAAGTGACATCGTAGGGAAGTTGCACATCAATACCAGGGCACTGGTTTGGGAGGGTTTGCCACCAATTTTAGCCGCTACTCACCAATGTTAGCGGGGCGATCCACCGAGTTTGCTTAGACATCCCTCGGTTACGTTGCAACACATTCCGAAGACTAGAATGGCTTCAAAATTTAATGGCCTATATATGCTTCTGTAAGATGAGAAACTATCATCTTCATAGTCAAATTGTCAGACATGTACGGAATCTAACTACCGTATGTAGATGTGATGTCTCGCTTACTTCAGCGCATATCCTACCACCCCCTAGGGTATACCGGCTAAATACAGCGGGGCATGCGAGCAACCAGCTGAGCGCGCGTGCAAAGACTGCAGAATTAGAACTCCGCACCCAACGATGATGAAATCAAAGGTGGGCCATTTTGTGTTGTAGAACTGAGATATATACTTGCGAAGTCGAATTTTGCGCAAAATGCAAAGATACAAGTACGATCCGTGAGTTATCGTTTCAAACGTAATGATTATTTTCTTCCCATTAGAAAGAGATATCTGACGAGTAATGAACCAAACACATGCAGATGTCGAAATGCTCTGTAATTAGATTCGTTCTCTTGATTGTCCGTCGCCGCATCGAATGTAGTGACAGCAAACACGTCAAGCTGCAGCAGTTGCTTTAGGTTCTTTTGTCGCCTCAATGGCAATTCTTTCGTGTAGTTTCTCGTTTTGGCCTTCGGCAGATGCTTCCCCCCCTTCAGACTCAGTACTACGCGGAGGAGTCTTCCCACTGAAGTATGTGTCTGAAGTTGCCAGCTTTTCCTTTTGTTCTTCAATTCCGCGCGGGAACATCCTGTTTGATATCTCTTCCGCTCGCTCTCGCGCGTCGGGAGTATTCTCTTCTTCCTCTGCGTCGTACTTGTCGGGCGGGTCTTGAGAGTCGGCTTCGTTGCTGGCTGGAGTCATGGGTGAACTTTCAGTAGTCGCACCACCTCCCCTTGCTGCTTCAGCTTCAAGACGCTTTTCTTCTTCCTTTCTCGCGTGTACTTTTCTGAGATTCGCTGCGCTAGACTGTGAGCGCATGTCTGGCCGCCCATCTTTTCTTATGAGGATGCCTTCGGCATTGCGCACCGGTTTGGTGCGTGTCTTTTTGGTGTGAGCGTACGAGTCGAGGATGCTGATCGTCGTAGCTTGAGTGGGAAGAGGTGGTGGGATGGCAATTCGATTGCCAGGTGGAGGTCCACCTGAGCTTCGACGAATTAAGCCACTACGTTTGGGTACGGGTTGGTTAGGAGAAGGATAGAAGTCATCTCGAGTCACTTGAGAAGCTGTCCATCCATCTTTATCCCATTCTCGGGTGCTCGTGTTATGAGATTCTATCGGTAGGGACTTGCGAGGACGGCCACCGCGGCCACGAGGTCGACCACGGGGGCTTCGATGTGTGTCTGGCGTCGGGTTGGAGACAACTCGTTGCGATTCTTGTCGCCACTTTTCTTCTTGATCAGCCTGCTGAACGATTGGGTACGAGTGGAAATTAGAGGGTGTTGCTGAGTCTGGAAAAGCCTGATGAGCTTGTGACCTGGTTTGGTGAGCAGGTTCATCGATGTCCATTCGCTCGGGCGCAATCGGTTGGCTTGAAATAGGTTCATGTACATGTCGCGGTTCGATAGGCGCAAGCTTCTGTCGCTTCGGTGAACCGACCGGTGTGTCACCAGTCTCGCTGTTTGCGTCGGTGCCGTTTGGAAATCCTCTTTTCGCATTGGGATTGACAGATGTCCACCCGCTTGCAGCGCCGCTCGAAGGATGCTCGCTCTCGATCGGGCGCGGTGGAACTTCGGGCGTGTAAGGGTGTATGTATGCTGGATGCGGAGGCTGCGGTGGACGTGGTATTCCTAGATGAGGCACGACCGGTGGTAAGGTATGCTGCGCTAGCGGTGTGGAGTGAACCGGTGTCTCTCGCTGGGCCGAGTATGGTATGCCTGTTGCCGGGCTGCCATCCGCCGGAGGAGCACGAGCTACTCTCCTTTTGAGGACTTCAAGTTGCACTTTCAGCTCGTCCACCTCATTGGCCTTTCTGATGGCGCATTGCAATTGGCTAGAAAACATCTCAAGCGTCTCGTCGGGAATGTCGCCTCGCGGAGGTGGTGCCTGCGGTCTGCTGTACAACTCTCTCCTCAGGCCTTCGATCATGTCACCCATCCTTCTCATCTCGTGTTGCATGGCTGCGAACGCATCGCGCAACGAGTGGATCTCTCGAGTTTGAGCGTCGAGTCCGGCTCGATCGAAATTGACTTGATTTTGCAGCCGATCAACGGCTTCCAGTTTGGTGTCGATGATGTGCATTAGATGGTCTGGAGAGAGGTTGTAGCGTTCGTTTCCGTTCATTTGCGCGGCCGTTGATCCGCCGCCTGACGCTTGCATGGCATGCGAACCGCTGTCGGTCATCGGATTTGGTGGTATTTGGTTAGCTGTAGTGGCGGCCAATGCATCTCTCTGAGGATGGTGGTGGTCGGGCCTGGCTGGCAGAGGAGCATGGTTATCGGCACTTGATCGCATGTCTGAGTTCGGTTTGCTAGCGACTGGCGCATCTTCGGAAGCATCCATTGACTTTCGGGCTGACACAGATGCTTCCTCGGAATAAGCGTCTTCGATGATAGGTTGCACGTCCTTGCCGGTCTGATCGGACTTTAATTGGATCTTGGAGAGCTTGAAGAGATGACGGTCACTGTTACATTAATTAGCATCAGCGAGATAGTTCTGCGCGCTCCGGTGACACAGGCGCGGACTGAATGTCTCGTCCACAAAGCCTTTGTCTCGGAAAGGGAAAGGACAGGCATTCTTACACATATGCACGCTGACTCTCAGGAGCACGGACGCAGAAGAAGCCAACGTTCTCTCCGCAGTCATGCTTGAGCGCTTGGATGGTACTGTGGGGATGGCGGCGTCAGTACGGGAGTGTGATACAGATATCCGGCTTTGGAGAGCATCGGAGCAGAGCCAGAGAGGTGAAAGGAAAGCAAAAGCAGCGTGATGAGTGCATAATATGAAAATACACGACCGGGGTGTCTTTTGAGATTTGCAGCTTGGACGAGCAAAATTGGAAAGGGTGGAAATTTGAAATCGAAGCTACTGCACTAATCGCAGATGCACGGCCAATCCCCTGCAAGGTTGGCGCAGCACTGGCGTATTCTCATGATTGCTTCGCCGCCCATCAAAAAGGCCATGGATAGTCTCACCCTAAAGGTCGAAATGCAAATCGAAAGCGGAAGGCGCATGTGCGTGGACTCGAGTGGAAAAACAAAAGGAAAAGCCCTTACCATTCCGACAGCGAGCTGGTGGGAGAGGCAGGCCTCTGCTTGCCCGTCGTCACCCCAACTAGCCGGTACGAAGCGGGCATTGCCGGTAGATAGTAGGTGGCCGTGACTTTGATCCAGGAATTGAAGAATTCGCCAATGTCAGCGTGGCATTTCCTGCATTGGCCGATGGTCGACCGGCTCTCACCCTCGTCTTCGGCTATGTCTGATGGAGCCTCGGATGGTGGCCGACCATTGTTGATGTTGACGTCGACGTCCATGGCAGACGATGCGCGCATGAGTTTGGCAGTCATGAGACGAGGTGATTCGAACGGCTGGACGCTGGGTGAGTGACAGGCCAGGCACGGCAGATGCGAGAAGGATGGCGAAGCGCGCTTTGAGGGTTACGTGAGGGTACAAGTAAGAAGGACACAGTCAGGAATGGTGGAAATAATAAGAGAGAGGTGATTGGGGAAGCGAGTTGAGGCAGTTTTAATTTATCGCATCCATCATCAAGCTTCCCCTTCCTTCATTCCGGGTTTGCGATATAGTAGTGGAAGTAGGTGGAGGCAGAAAGTAGGAGCGACAGCTTTTAAAAGAAACGAAGAGAGAAGAGGCCAGCGATAAAAAAAAAAAAAGATGGGCAGGAACAGGGGTGCTGAGCAAGTAAGAGGGGGTGTGAAGAATTTATTATAAGATAAAACGAATTTAAGGTGAGACCCAAGTCAGGTAGTTTATTGCCTAGTTCAAGGTTGATGCAGCGTGGATGGGAGAAAGAGAGAAGAAAGTGGAAAGTGGGAGGGAAAGAAAGACTCACGCAGCACGCACGCACACACATACCTTAGAGTACGCAACACCCACCCACTAATCACCAACTCAGTCACTTTTATTACTCACTTAATCATTCACACACTGTCTCTCTATCTTCGAGTCTCTATCGTATGTGTGTATGCATGTGTAGGCATGTATGTATGTATGTACGTGTGCGTGTGCCCTTAACTCGGGCCCATCTTAGTGTATTATCTTACTCAAAGAGACTCCCCGGAATTCGCGAGCCAGTCAATTTCACCTGTTTCATTGAGTACATTCGTCGATGATTGTGGCGCCTAATCGGGCTCTAGTTGATCGTGTCGTGCTGCTACTTTTCAACCCTCGGATCGCGTCCGGTCCAGTCGCAGATTACGCCAAAGCAAAGCAACGCAGCCTTTTCGGACCCTTTCGTGCAGACCAGTCCACCACACATCCCAGCTGACATTCATGATCCTGCTGATCCTGATTCCTTCTCACGTTCGCGCTATGCTCATGCTCAAGGCTCGCCCGAAGATACAGCTGCGAAGTGCATGTAGGTAGCCATCGAATCGCAGTGGTGGCGAGCCACTTTCCCTTCGCCATCATCTTTTTTTCAGCTTCCAATGGCTTTTTTGCCCGCCATGGGCCCGTCATCAGATGATAGCTTCGCGCAAGATTGGAGCAAGAAGTGGCCCACTAGATTAATTAATTGGCTGGTGCGACTGGAGCCTTCACTTCGTTCATTCATCTCGCCACTTGTCTAATCAACGCTTGCTTGCCTCCCTCCTCCTTTTTACTCCATCCTTCCACTGCCTCGCTATTGCAGCCAGAATCGGCCAATAGCGCAGGCAGATCTGCATACTTTAGACGAAGACCCTGCGCCCATTTAGCATACACTCGCTGCTAAACCCAACCTAAGCAAAGCACAACTCCCTTGGCGCGCCTGAGAACGGGCCTTCTTCTTCCATTCTTCCTACAACTGTTTTCTCATTATCGCTCGCCCGCCTGATATCCCGGTTCGAACGGCGCTTGTGTTTTTGCTCATCACCGGACACAGCTCTTCCTCGTTCCGCTGCCCGTCTACTGCGTGGCCTTTTTGTCAAACCCTCTTCTCCCCTCAGTGTTTGAGCCAACCAAGTGTCGGACCAGGGTTCTCGTCCTGTAAAAGATAAACTCGGGCTTATGCATGCAGGCATGATTTGACTTAATATCAGACATTTATCAAAGCCATTTCTATGCCTCTACAACTGGTAGACACCAATCACCGCTGGCCTGATGACACACTTCCCGTCCATTGCCATACGATCTTTCAAAGCCGGCCGTTGCACATTGTCCCGCCGATGCTTGGCTGATTTCCGGCCGTCTCGTAATAATTTCAATTTTCTCGTCATCGGTACTGTCACGAGCTTTTGCCATTTTTGGTCCGCTGGCGACCACTTGGCGAACCTCTGCTGCCGGAAATAGCTTTTGCGGCTTGACTCTCCATGCAAGCGAGACGCGCCCAACCGCAAACCAAAAAGATGCTTTTGAATTTGCCCGTAGTTCGTCGTGTTGGATAGCTGCACTTATCAAACCGAGATCCGCGCGTAACTGCGCCTTCGGCAGTTTCAACGTGATGATATGCATGAGCCGAGAATAGGATGCCGGCAGTCTGTGCCTCACTTTACGACCACAAACCCGACGCCTTGACGCGCCTTCTTGACCGCTCTAAGGAGTGCCTGTGACTCGTCGTCCGTCCATCTAACGCTCAGATCCTCCCATTTCTTCGTCGCATATTCACTTCTGAACTGCCGTTCGAGTTCACCCAGCTTAAACACTTCCCTGACGTCTCCACTGCCGCTGTAAACGATGAACGCTGTGCATGGAGGGAGCGCAGCGTAGACATCCGCCACCCTTGCAGCTACCTGCCCGATAGCACGGGCCAGAACATCAGGAGCAGGCGCCGTTGGGTCGGTCAACGGGTCGGCTGCGGCGTATCTAGCGAAGACCTTCTGTCGCTGCTCCTCAACATCACCAGGGCGCGAAGAGCTCCACCACCCGCGAATCGCCTCCAGCTCTCGCAATCGAGCCCAGATGAAATCCACTGGCTCAGCGACTGAGCCTCCTTCCGGATCGTCGTGATCCGGCTTGCCGCCGCCCTTCACAGCGCGCTTCACCCCATCCACCACCTCTGCATCGCTTTCGCATGCGATGATCAGGTTCGCTGCCGCGCCATGACCGCGAGAAGGATCTCCCCAATCTACCACGGCTCCGGCCTTAAAGTCCTCCGCGTCGGTACTTTCACGTGCGGTCTTTGATCGGACCGTGCGTCTGAGCCTCTTGAAAATCGACTCTCCGTTGCCTTCGCCGGTTCCAAAGGATTGGCCCTTCCTACACTTCAACTTGATGAGATCCAGCGCCACTCGCGCATCTTCAGTGCTGTCGTGGCCGCCTTTGACCTTGTCGCGCTTCATTTGCTTCTCGAGATATCGCTGCGCAAGAAAAGAGAGACTCGACTTCAGAGGCGGACCTCGGGGATGAGGATATTGCAGAACAGTGTCGATTATAAAAGGATGTACGAACTTGAGTGCCTTGAGGTCCGATTCGAGAGAATGGCCGATGAGGATGGTTTGTGGTGTGACAATATCTAGAAGTCGTTTCTGGATATCGCGAATAGTGGTCGTGACTGGCTCCATCATTTCTGCTGTGATGCCCGAATAGAATGTGACATAGTCAATGATCGGCTCCTCTGGTTTGACAAGTTCGTCCATTACTACCGTGCCGTTCCAATCAACCACACTCACCCTTGCCAGAGTCAGAGGATTGCTTGCCGTCTTTACCATTTCACAATCAATGGCAAGGACTTTTCTTCCGGCAGTGATATCTCCGGGTTTAGTCTCCTGCTCTGGCACATCACCGTCCTCAAGCCGATTGACGTGAGAATCCACCCATCCATAATCTGTTGTCTGCTGATACTTCCTTCGAGTTGCCAGCACTACCTCCTTTGCGGAATCTGTATCACCGAAGGCAAGATGCAGCGGATAACCATTCTCTTCCAAGTCCTCGATCGCAGCTACAAACTCGGTGATCGATGTAGCCTTGTCATCATAACGATCTGCTTTGATTGGCTTGGGTCCTTTCATGTACCTATCTTCCTTGATCTTCTCGTGTGGAACGGTTAAGATTCCGAAGACCGGAGAGAAGACCTTTTTCATACGATCGTCTGTGTTGGCGCGAACAGGCCAGGCATGAGTAAAAACTTCACCAAAGGTTTTCACTGGGGTTGGTAGATCTTTCGGATCGATCTTTGTGGGATAATAATCGTCTGGACCGTCGTGCTCCTTCTCCACGCGAGGGTCGTCACTGCTCTTGGCTGGATCAGTTCCGTCCTTGGCAAACGATTGTTCAATACCATTTCGTTGCTGATTTTGTGACAGATCAGTGTCTGTGGAAAAAGACTCTTCCTGATCGTGCAGTTCGTGAAGAGGGAACCGTCCATTGAACATACCCATCTCAAGGCCAGGTATCATTAGTGTAACGACTTTGCCTACAGCTCCACGACGTCGAACAGCCACCCATGACGGAGCCTTGCTTTCCAACAGCAAATACATAATGAGATCCCGAAAGTCAGTAATGCTGATGTGCTTGTACAAGCGGGCTTGACTAGAGTGAGTGATGGCAGGGTGTACGTCCAACTCTTGGTTACCGGATTTCTTCTTTGTTCTGCGATGGTTGCCATACGCACGATGCCATCCATGTTCAGTCTCCGGGCTCTCTTCAGCTTCAGGCCGGACTTCTTCATCGTAATTCAGTGAGTCTGTCACGGGACTTTGCGCACTCTTCTGTATTTTTGTCTTTTCTTCTTGACCATCTGACGTCTTCGCCGGTTCGACATCACCACTGTATTCGCTGAAGCTCCGCTTTCTGTCCATGACGAACTAATGTGCTCTAGTAAAGGAATCGCGGAGGTTGGCCTGCGATGTTGAAGAGTAGTACTATGAGCAAAGAGCGGACTACGAGGCTGGCAGTAATTAGTTCGGGTCATTTTGTGAGTGGCCAGTGAAATGGTTTGTGTTACCTTAGGCAGGCAAATTCATCAGGCTACAAGGCTTAATATTACTGCGGCCAGCCGATTCATTTACGGACTTTGGAGGCGACGAAGCCTTGCAGCTTTTCAATATGGCATCTCATCTTTCTCTACCATGCTGACAACAATAACTGTCACCTAGCGCAATCCTATCTAGAGTCGGACCATCGCTGAAATGCGACTCTTACCACCTCCATGGGAAGGACTCCATCCCGCCTTCCCAAAGCCTCCAGAACCGCATTCGTCTTCTGCTATTCTCTCCATCCTTCCTTCGGCATCGACAGGCGGTCTTCTCTTTGGTGTGATCGCACGAATCTTCAGCACAACGGGCGGTGCGACTACACTGGCGACCACTGGCGCTCTGGCAATGCTCTCGATTGGTTACGGAGGATTGAAAGATGCGGTGCGGACATTGGCAGCGAAAGAAGACGTTTACCCGGTGTTGCAAGATGAAAAGATCGAAGTTCCCCCACGGCAGTTCTTTGAGAGTACTACAAATTGGAGCTACAATGATAGCCAGGTAATAGGAGCTGCCGTAGGACTGGCAACGTTTGCCGTAATGAAAAGACCACTGCCCGGTTCCGGCAGCAGGATTCTTCGCGCGCTCGGCGCTGCTTGCTTTGGTTCCACTGCTGGCGGTACGGTGTTCGTCAACACTATGTTAGGCCCAAAAACTGCTGTCAACGATCCGATGGTAATTCAGCAGTCGCTAGCAAAACAGATATACGAGTCAAAGACAGGAAGGCCGGGCCCTCGATGGTTATATCCACTGGCTATACAGAAAGAAGAGATGGAGAAAGAGCAAGCTATGAGCATTGCAGCGGCAATGTCTTCTCAACTTAGTTTGGAGCACGATATGGGTGATGGAACTTATCCCGAGAATATACAGCATCAACCAAGTGGCTCGAGTCCTCACCCAGTTGTACTCATAGACGGAAAGGCTGAGTATCAAGTGACTCGAGATTATACTTGGAGATTTGAAAACTCGGAAGACGGCCTCCGGCTTCTGAACACGCAGTTGAACGACCTCACCGGCGCACGCAAAGGTCTGGTGGAAATGGCAGAGTTCTTGTGGATCGAAGTCGCCAAGAGGGAACGCCGCTATCAGAAAGAAAGTGATCCCGAGAGTGCGGATGGGCGCCAATTGCGTAAAGCTTTAGAACTGTTGAGTAGCATGCACAGTGGTGTTTGGGGCCAGATTTCGGATATTGATTGGCTCATCGCCGATACCAAGAAGATTATGCTTCAAATTCAAAAGGGCGGCGACTGGATACCAGAAAATCCAAAGAGCATTGATCTGAAGACATATCGTCCGGAACGGATCCTCGAACTCATTCGGCGACATAAGGAAAACACCACGAGACTTCTCAGTAGCTTGGAGAATATGGTTGTGCCTTACGACAGTGATCAAGACAAGCTCAATAATTCATTGAAGGAGATTAGAGAGAACGATAGAGCGACTGAGAGTCTCGTAAGGGAGATGGAAGAAAGAGTTAGGAATCCAAGTTCGGCTTCAGATCTTGACTGAAGAACTCTGTTGGAAGTAGTGCTATTCGCGCAGGCCAGCATTTGGAAAAGTTGGAACAGATTTTCATTGATGTCATAGCGGAATACCCAAGACTTTGATCATGCATGGTATGTGGATCTTCAATACTAATAAAACATACTTGGTTTACGCAGTAACTTATGGATCCGCCTTTGCTTATTTCATCCATGCTTGAAACTCCAGTACCTAACAGCCTCGTGGTCAGGAGTAATGTCCGAGATAAAATGCTACAATTTTAATATTGACATGATGCCGCATTAGTGGCGCAAAGACCCGTTCTCAAACCTCATACCGCAACGACAGTCTCAGTCATGGTTTCTTCTCCGCATACCAACCATCAATGCAAGCGGCTTCCTCAAAAAGCCTTCCCTGGTCTGCATCTCACCTTGCCTGAGCTCAAACTCGTATCTCTTGAAAACTGTCGCGACAATAAGTGCAAGTTCCATCTCCGCAACATTACGACCAACACAAGCTCGTGGTCCATAGGAGAATGGGATGAAGGCGTTCTTTTGGCGCTCCGTAAGTTTCTCCCAGCGCTCGGGGACAAACTCGTCCGCATTAGGTCCCCAGATCTCCTTTGAGTGGTGAATAGTGTAGGCTGGCACGCTCAGGACCACACCCGGTTGGAATGTGTGATTGTGCAAAGTGATAGGCTGGCCAGTGACTATACGTGGAAGCCCCAGCGAGGACGTGCTGTGGATGCGCATGGTCTCTTTGATCACTGCATCGAGACTGATGAAAAAGTTAGCCACTAGCCTCCGAAGCCATTTGCTGTCAAACTTACTATGGCAAATCCTTCACCTCTGCGAACTGCGGAATCCCATCGGTACTCAGCGCCTGATCCAATTCGGCCTGTAGCTTGGGAATAACATGTGGTGTCCTCAAGCACCAATACAAGATGGCGCAGCTAGTGTTGCTTGTAGTATCGCTACCGGCGATCAATTGTGTCAATGCTTCGGCTGTCAACTCCTCTCTTCCCATCTTCTCGCCATTAGCATCTTTACCCTCCATTAATCTGGCCAGCAAGTCGACCCGGTCAATTTGATGCGCATTGTCGATCCGCTCCTTCACACGGGCGATGGCGATGCCAGCAAGATTCTCAACAGCCTCAATGCCCTTGGAAAAGAATGGATCAGGGAAGTTCTTCGCGTACGGCTTCAACGCAGGTAGGCAACCGATCGCCGCGCTGACCTCACCTCTCCTGTTCAAAACTTCGATGGCTGGAGCGGTCTTTGTCGGAGCATCAGGACTCATTCTCACCTCAGCTTCGTCCTTGCCCTTTTCCAGCATGCCGAACGGCGCGCCAAATGCCAAGTCTCCAATAATGTCGAAAGCGAGGTAGTTGAACCAATGTAAGGCGTCGATTTCGGTGTAGCCGTTGGTTGGCGCTTGACTTGACAACTTGTCCCATTGCGACCGGAATGCCTCAAGGTTGTGGTGCATATAAGGTTCGAATTGGCCGATTGATTTCGCAGAGAAGGTGTGCGAAACGATCTTGCGCTTGCGAGTGTGCTCCACTCGGTCTCTTGTGTTGAAAAGACCCCGCCGAATGGAAACGAAGGCGTCATAGTATTCACTGTGCAGCGTATTCTTAGCGCTAGCCTCATTCAACTATGATAGTGCTGATAACTCACGCCTTCAGAAAGCCATTTCCATGACCATATATTGCTTGGATAGCCGAATCATCTGCGATCGAGACATGGTTCGGCTGGATCCTGACAAGGCTGCCGTACTTCTTGTGAGCCTCATTGACAGCGAGGAAGCGTCTGCCATTTCGACACTGCCATAATAACCATAGATTGGTGAATTTAGCTGCAAATGGACCTGGGATGTCACGGATGGACCGGTTTCGGAGGTATGGCAGAAGATAGTAGAAGACCGGAATGACCAGGAGCAGCCACGGTGACAGCAGGTGGGTCAACATGTTGCAAACGTAAGCCAGTGAAATGAGATGGCAAAGAAATCCAGCAAGGAAAGGAGCAGGTCCTTATTTCGTCTGATCTGAGCCTAAAGCCAAGGTTTGTAATTCAGTCAGCTAAAGAGGGGGCTGAAGGTTATATAGACATTTAGGACCGAAGTTGTGTCTTTGGTTTGCTGTTTTCAACTTCCCGACTTTATCACCCGCCGTGGACGAAATCAGCATGAGACAAGGGCTAACACAACCCTCTCAAACCTACGGACATCGCAAACCCATTCCCGATTCATAATTCCCTAATTCATTCGGCTTCCGGCGGAGAGTTTGGTTGCAAAGCCGCACTGGAGCTATGCGGTCTCCAACCCTAGGCCCCGCACCATCGACAAAGCGATCTACGTGACGACGCGGACCGACGACAACCATGACCCGGGGCTTTGTTGGAGATATCTCGGGGTATCGTCTTTCCAAGCATGCCTGGCTGGAGTACTTATAGACCGCTGTGGGCCGCTCAACTCCCGACTTTCATTGCCAGCTGCCGCCGCCAATGCCACCCCTACGGATTTGCTAAGGCCCGACGGCAATGGGCCGGACTTGCACCTTCAGACGACCGTTACTGGTGGCCATGACTTGATATTTCCCATGAGCTGGACCATCCATTCTACGCCGCCTAATTGCTCCACATTGACGGTTTTCTCCGTACTTTCTCCAGCGTAACACGGCCGAGGACTGCCTGAAGACGTGATTTCTACTGGCCGCTCACACCCGACCGCTAGGCACGTCCGATTCTCGTAGCGACGGGGTTTTTACGGATTGAAAGAGCTGGAAAGCCTCGGCGGATGGTTGTGCTTTGCTGGCGTTCCGGATACATCTATACCCCAGCTCCGTCCAAGCCGAGAGATAGCCTAGCACGAGCAAACTCGCTACAGTCAGCACTATTCGCGGTTTCCTTGTAATACCAATGTTGAAAGGAATGGACGGTTCTTTATGCTTAATAGATAATCTAATGCAGTTTCCACTACAGAAAGTCTCCGAAAAAGAAATCTACGATTGATCAGGTTCGATGGCGAATCCGCACCGCGAACATCAAGGCTGCAGTTTCGTCTCACCATTGCCAAGCAGTAAGGCTACGATCCCTGGCTTCGCGTAGGACTAGAGGCATGTTAAGACTGTCACATTGTGGCAATTCAGTGTATGACGAGCATTTGACCGTTCGATCCAATCATACGAGTGCGAAGAGCCACATATAGAGATGGCTATCTGCGCACAAAGAGCAGGGAAAGAACCAGAACTCCTAGGCTGGAAGCTGAGCATACTGTAGATCAACAATACTACGGGTCGCATCATCCGGATGCAGACTATTATACACAGAGTGCCTCCTACCACAGATCCTTCACTGCTGCTATCCCCAAAGCAGGTACTTTTTGTACACCATCAATGCAATTTCTTCGAGGCTTCGAGACTATGCGTACATATCCTCATCGCCTTCGGTAGCGTCGCCAAACGACGGAGCCGTGGGCTGAGGGCCTCCAGCCGTAGCCTTCCCATTGACGTGAGCGAGATGCTCCGTGTGAATCACGTACTCGTCCGAATCCGTATCTTCATCGATGTAGATTGCTCCGTCGCCTGCTGGCCTCGAGCTGTCCCACTTTCTCACGCTGCTCACGGTCCTGGAGCTGTCTGCGGTTCTCGAGCTGCTCGTTGTTTTGGAGCTACCTCCAGTTTTCGAGGTCTCCGTCGTCATTGAACTGTCGCCGGACCCTCGCCTATCTCCTCCCTTCTCTTTGCTTGTGCTGTGGGAGTGCTTCTGCTGCTTTGCAGAGCCGCTCTGGGGTTGATCTTGGAACGGAATTTGCTTGTGCGGTGCTCGTGCCTCGATGTGTTTGCGATGCTCGTGGTTTGGGGCCTCGATCGACTTCTGCGCGCTTTGCCCTTCGAATGTGTGCCTCACACGCTCGTAGTGTCTTAGCTCCTCAGCGCTCACGCTTGGTACTAGTTCGGCGTGCGCCTGCACAAAGTCCTGCTCCTCAACCATGACGGCGGTATCATCACCGCTCGCGAGGTGGTCAAAGAAATGCGCGATGCTAATGGGCTGTGATCCTGGAGGAAGTGTCTTGTTGTATGCCGCTACTTTATCGTCCACCCGTTGTGCTTGCCGCGTGATAGCTTTCAGCATGGCATCGCTGCAGAGCGCATAGAGATCTGCACCTGTGTACGTGAAAGGCAGACGCTCAGCCACCTTCTGAAGGTTCAGGTTAGAATTGAGTGTGAACTTGCGAGTCAGCGCCTCAAGAATGGTGAGTTGCTTGTCATGAGTATCGCTGACTCCCAGGTAGAGCATCTTGTCGAAGCGGCCAGGGCGCAGCAGCGCATTGTCGAGTAAGTCAGGCCTGTTGGTCGCACCGATGACGAAGACGCCTCCTGCACCAGCTTCGTCGCCGGACGACATGCCGTCCAGCTCTGCGAGCAACTGCGACACTATTCGGTCCATGACGCCGCCGGAGTCGCCTTGGTTTCCACGCTTCGGTGCCACAGAGTCCAGCTCATCGAAGAAGACCACGCACGGCCGAGCGTCACGCGCGCGCTGGAACACCCGCCGTACATTCGCTTCCGACTCGCCAATGTACATGTTCAGCAATTCCGGGCCCTTGACGCTGAAAAAGTTGAGGGAGAATTCGGTTGCGATAGCTTTGGCAAGGAGTGTTTTTCCTGTTCCAGGAGGTCCGTAGAAGAGGATGCCGGAGCGTTTCTTCATGCCCTTGGCGAAGAGTTCTGGTCTCGAGAGTGGAAGCTGGATGGTTTCCATAACCGCGTCTTTGATATGTGTGAGGCCTCCTACATCATCCCATGTGACGTTGGGTATCTTGGGTGCACCAATGCTGTCCGCAAAGTTCTTCCGCGCTGCGTCTACTGCGGTGGTAAAGTCAACGTTTGTGAGGCTTGTAGCGAGAACTCCGCCAGAAATTTCAATATCTCGAACTGTAATGGTGGTTCCACCGTCATCGTCGTGGATGAGCTTGGTCATTGTGCTGGCGAGAGCTTCCAGACGGGTTTGTTTTGCTACGACGGCGCGCTCGACGACATCGACCAAGTCTCCAGCTACAAGTGCTGCAGTTTTCACCGCGACAGAGCCGAGTTCGACGTCTGGCGCTAGGCGAATGCCTCTGCTGTCAACGAGATTGCGAAGTATTCCCTCTCTTTCCTTCTCGTCCGGAGCGCTCATTTCGAGTTCTTGTGTAAATAGACCGCGAATGCCATCAGGCACTTTGTCCGCTTCGGTGGTAGTAGCAATGATGACTCGTGAATCGTTGAGGACTTCTCTAAAGGCCGTAATCATACGATCTGCATTCAGGGCTTCGATGTGCTTTATCAGAAGTGCGGTGTATGGCGCGCCGCAGGTCATTGCTCGTTCTGCTCGAGCTTTGAGGAAGGCCTCGGTCTTAACATCGCCGCCTCCAGCACCAGCTTCGGTCAGAATATCGAAAGCATCTATTGTGAAGACATGAAGTCCGAGATCTTCACAAGCTTGCTCTGCTGTGAAAGCCTTACCGATGAGGCGTTGCGTGGAAGTGAGGAGGACTGCAAGTGGTGGTAATCCCATGTGAATTGCTTGAGGGGTCGTTGATGCTGACACGAGGTCTCTCAATCTTCGTCGAAGTGGAGAGATAAAAGGAGCAACAGGTTCGAGAATACCGTACTCCCTCTCAATTGCGGATCCACTAGCGAGTGGAGCTTGCTTGAGACCCAAGTAGTATGGCCACATGTTTTGACCAGCGGCTGGCACTTTCGATTGTGCTCCACCCTCCATCACCATCTTTGCATTGGTAGCATCCACACAAACTGCTCCAGCCCAGATAGCGGCATCTCCATCTTCCTCAATCTTAGAAGGAACTACGTTGCTGACTTTGAACCAGGCGATTCCTTGCTCCTGTTTGTTCTCTAACCTGATCGAAGGGCCTTTAGTGTTTGCTCTTCGTCGAGAAAGGATTTCTTCTTCGGCTGCGTCCTCGCCCGTTGAGCCACTAAAGATCGATCTGCCAAGGCGGGTATCTACAGCGATTCCAATCAAGTCTCCGCTTTGGACTATCCTTCTCCTTTGCTCGAAATACGCCTTGAGTGCAGCGAACATACTTGCTTGTAGTGATTTGTCAGTGGAAAGTGGTGTGGCGATCTTCGAAAGCGTTACTTCTTTCGCGAGTGGTGGATTGGAACTGCTGGTGATCTTGTTTTTGGCCATGCCAGCTGGAGGGCTCATAGGACCGTCCGGTAATGCGCTCAAAGGCGAGATGCGCACCTGTGACGGACTTCCGAGATTTGCAAGTAAAATTGGTGATGCGAAAGCTGTTGGTAGGGAACTTGGTCGCATGAAATTTAGGAAACTTGTTCGCTTCATCATGGCTTTATGTGTTGGAAGTTGAGCCTTTTTCTTGAAGACGTAATCAGGAAGACCGAATATCTTGACTACGCGCCATTGTGCTTGGTCTTCTGATTCATCGGCGAACGCGCTCAGCGACCAATGGAGCAATTCGTGACTCTGCTGAGATGAGACTTCTAGCTTAACCCAGTCTCCAGAGAAGCACCCAATCTTAACAAGCGTTGACGTAGCAACGAAGACCCGAGCTTCTTCATCATCGTCACTTCCGGGCTTTGGATGCAGAAGCTCATCCGGAATTTTCCGAAGGAGTCCCTGAGCCTTGAACGTCTTCACACGGGTTGACCCAAGTCTCGCAGTCGTGGCCGTAAAACTAGAGTACACGGACCCAGGGGTCGCAATGCCATTGGTTTGTATCATACCAGGACGTGGCGTTGCAGAAGCGTAAGAAGAGAGTACGCCCGTGGTCTGAGCTGGAAGCATGTCCGTACTGAGAGAAAAGCCATCTTCCGAATCGTCTGAGAGATCATCGTTGGTTTCCGCAGCCGATAATTCTGACTCTAGATTTTCTGCAGATTCTGCTTCACTGGGTACTGCGGATGACATCCGTTCTTCAGCGGCGGAGTAAAATTGCTCGTTGGACGTGTCCTCATCTTCTTCAGAAATCCCGTTTGTCAAGGCCGGGAGAGGCGTAGACGCTTTGGTGGTCTTCGAATGCTTATGAGAGTAAATGATGACGATTCGTGTACTGGGCAATAAAAGACCCTGCGAGACTGGTTCGCAACTGGTGATCTTAGCTGGTGGAGGCGATACGTGGGTAATTGGATGCGATGGCAATGGCAGCCCAACCAGATCTCCAGTGTGTATCAGCTTTGGTGCTTGGAGTGCATCGCGTACTGCCTTCTTCCACACGCTCTCCAACTTCTTGATCTCTTGACGAGCCTGGGTCTTACGAGAGCTTCTATCTGGAGACGGCGGTGCCAGTCTCTTATTGGCGGACTGTGTGTATCCAAACCCGCCTCCAAATTTGGTCTGCACTTCATCAAGCTTCTTCAAAGCCTCCGTATCCAATGTGACGAAAACGGTTTCGAGACCAAGGGGTGCCACATCAACGACCCGAATTTCGATCGGACTATCTTTTCGAGGGAGTGCTCTCGCAGGAGAAACAGCTTGAAAGGCTTGAATGAAGGTCTGTAAAGCGGTGGATGAGGCAGGAAAGGCCATGGACGAGTGAGGGCGTGGGTCGGTTCCATCTTCTTTCGAGCCCGCTCTGACGGGCAGAATAGTCCATGGAACCGAAGTCGCGAATTCAGTAGACGCAGGAGTCCAAGGTGCGATAGCTACGTGCCTGATGGTTTGGCGTGGATGGTCGTCGAGGTCATCGAGATCTGAGGGCTTTGGTCAGCGAACACCTTTTTTTAGACGCGATAGAGAAGATGATACCTTGAAGACGCGAATTGTCCGGAAACAGATCGGCGAATAGATCTTCTGATAAGATGCCAACCTCCTCTTTCAAGCGCTCGTCAAGAAGCAAGTGTGCAGAAATTGGTAGCCGGTCCTGTCGTCGCCTCCGTCTCCTCTTCCTCCTATCGAGACCATCAGTGTGGGGCTCCATATCCTCCTTCGAAAGGTGTGAAGAGGTTGTGGGATGTTAAGGACCGAAGGTCACGCATCAAAGAAGCTTTACGAATTCATGCTTGGTTGGCTTGTGAAAGCTCTCTTCTTCCACGGGCACCGGGAAGCACGCGTGCAGAAGTTTACCGGGTATTTGACGTTTACGACTTGCAAGCCTCGGCAATTCTTCTACAAATCGACTGTCTGGGCGTTTCCGTTGGGTCCAACCACCTCTTATTTTCTTTTCCATATATCGGACTCTGGCAAGGTATAGGCAGGGCTGGAACTTCCATTTCCCTTCAACCAAATTCTCTGGCATTCATGTGTTTATTCCGTTTATTGATTTGTTGTTAGAGTAAACGGCATGAATGCCCCCCACTTCCACCAGTCATGCACCCCAGGTACCGTACCTGCACCCAATCAATCATAGAGCTTCGACCACGTCAAAGAGTCAGGAAATGGACAAGAAACGAATAAATGATCCAATAGTGCAATGAGGCACTGCTTGTGGCGTGGCCATGTTCTTCGCCTGTGGATATATCAAGTGACCGCAGCCAGATTCAACCACCGTGGCGGAGTTCACGGGTAGGCCGATATCCCGATATGGACAGCGCAAGGCTGTGACTCAAGCACTCCAGAAATGCATATATTCTCCTCAATGCTATCCGTATTCAATTCTTCACAATCACTTCCCCTCTTTACAATCCTCAGTCACTCTCTTATTTTGCCTACAATACCGATATAAAAGAGTCGGCCCAGTGAGAACTCTACTATTTTCGCTTTAGAAATATCAGAAGACACCACTCAGAGCCTGAAAATTTGAATCCCTGTCGCCGGTGGGCGAACACCAACGAGCCTAATGGCTCTCTCAAACGTCGCTCCCTTCGCACCAGACTACGCTGACTTCCGCTCGGCGAGCAATGAGAAACATCGCCGGGTAACTGCTTCCAAGAAGTACTACGACTTTTCCAACATCAAAGCGGGCCAGGTCGATAAACCGCACTACTTCGTACCACTGAAGTCAACCATCGGATCATGGACTCAATGGCCCGCCGACGTTGAAGAGTGCGCCGTCGGTCTAGTGTCTAAGCGCGACCTGTGGGAGGAAGCGCGCCGGTTGGTACCGCGATGTCACCACAAGGGCCGATGCCCAGAGAAGAACCGCAAGTACATAAAGAAGGAAGCTGCTCGACAAGAAAGGCGCGCTCGACACGAAGGTCAGTGCTGGGATAAGAGGCAAGTGTTCTCTGACTTCACCGATCACTTCGACCGCATCCTCTATCTTAATCTGGCCTGGTGGGATGTTGAGGATATCCTGGATGACGACTTTGAGAATTTGTGGGATTGGGATGTTGCTCCGGACGCCGTCTTCGATCAGTTTGGAGGTGCGAGTTGGGGAATAGATTGGCCTCTTGATATGGGAGCTTTGATTCGGAATGCAAAGGTCGACAAGAGGCTAAGAGGGCCTCGCGCTGGTGTTGACCTAGGAGATTGGACTGAAGTTAAGGATGACTGGGGGTACTCGCCTGATTACGAGTTCGTTGATGACGAGGACGCTATTTCCGAGTTCGAACTGGTATGAGCATGATCTGTATCTGGCAGCGCAGATCAAAACATTGTATTATATCACTGCTTATGCCTAGCTTCGAACCAAGCAAATCACGATCACCGCCTTGGATTTGATTTCCGTTTAGGCCTCACCAGCGGTCTGCGTCCTGTCTCCATCTGAAGTGGTTGACAAAGATCCTCGATCTTGTCTTGATCGACAGCTTCGTTCAAGTTCCATCCCGTCTCCTCGCTATATGGCTCCGTCATTATCCACTCTGCCCATTTCATAAAAACGTTTTTCGCGTGCGGGGTCTGGACGTAAAACCACTCCTTGTGATTTTTGCCGCAGCCCCGACATTTCTTCTCCCAACGCCGCAGGTCCTTAAGTTCAGCGTGGATTAGTTTCTCAACGCGAGCCACGTGCGGTACAGCAAAGAGATCCTCGACGCCTGTGGACGGATGTCGGCACTGACGCTGCCACAGCTTCAGTCGCTGCGTCGAGTTCACGGTCGTGTATCCAATCTTCAGGTATCCGAAGTTGCCCGGAAACCAATACATGTAAATGTAACCTGGTTTTAACTCAGTTTCAGTCAGTGGTTTCGTGAGTCTTTTACGTATCAGGGCGCTGGTGCTGATGCCCTCCTCGCACTTCGGGAGATAGGGCTTAAAATCTTGAGCGTACATCTGCCTCGGAACAGGTGCGGCAGGTTTTGCGGAGCTAGCTGTTGCAGGTTTTCTGGGTTGGGTCCTAGCAGTCTGAGATCGTGTTACGGGACGGCCAACTACTGGTGATTCCGGCGTCTCGCGATCCGATGTGGCCGTGGAGTCGCTGTCGGCTGAGCCAGCCGTCTCTGCGTACGGCTTTGGGGGTTCTTCCTCTGCAAGTTGAGGCTCCAATGCAAGTGCTTTGATCCACTCCTCAAATTCGGATCGATCGTGCTCAGACATATTGGCTGAGAGCTCGCATATCTCGTCAAATTCGGCTGCTGCGGATTTCTTGTGACAATTGCCACATAATGCGAATTGAATCAAGGATTTTACCAACTTCAAGGGAGGTTCATTTCCTGGCTTGACCTCAAAACTTGTTAGAGCGCTTGGTAAGGTTTTCAAACCTTCGAGTGCTCCTTTGATCCGGTTCTTGCATCGAGGCCTTTGGGACTTTTTCGTCAAGGCTACGCAACGTGTTGAGTCTTTAGTCATCCGCTCTCGAGTGTCCCTCGGAAGGATGTCTGCCAATCTCGTACTCATGGGAATTTGAGTATGTGAGGCGCTTTTTGATCCTTTTGCCCTTGAACTACCTCTTGGTCGATTTGCTAACGTGCTTGGGTCTGGCGCATAACCGACAGACAATTCTTCCGACGCAGTTGCCTTCACAGAGGAGGACATATGCTGGCGTGATCGAAGATTGTACGCATGTGAAGCGCCTGGATTCGCCTTGGCCCTGTCCGCTTTTAACGCCTCAGCGAACTCAAAGTCCATAGCCATTACTGGTCTCCAGTGGTCGCTTCCATCCGAAGAAGCTGATGCGGGCTCGGGTATCGAGACCTGGCTAAAAATCAATGCATTCGCTGCATTTTGTGGTCTACTCTCTACGTGTGTCTCGGTGTTATCGGTGACCACGGTGACGGCGGCAAGTCTGATGGTAGGTTGCTCGGGAGCATTTCCTGATATAAGACTGTGCGAGGTAAGTGGAATCTCTCCATGTTGGACTCCGTCGTCGATATGTATACTTGGATCATGAAGGGCCGTCAGCGGAGTATCGTTGTTATAGTTTATCCCGCCACTCTCGCTGCACCGACTGACGCCTTCTCTGCTTTCACAAGTATTTTGAGAGGTTGAGATGAGCTTGGAAGCAATAGCGACAACGTTATCCACGTCGTCGAGAGCTGCACCGGCCACCTCAACTAGCTGTACAGAGATTGAGGCCATAGCTTGGGAGAGCGCAAAGGGTCAATATCGAGGGGTGGTCGTTAGGTCATATAGAAGAAAAATGAAGGATTCATAAGGGAAGAGGCTTCATCTTGTGTGAACAGGTGTGGTAGCTGTGTAGGAAACCGTGCGATTAGGCACGAGAAACTCCTATTTATAAGGGATATGCGTCAGGCGGCCTCTTTGAGGGAGGCGCTGCGAACGCATTGTCAACTGAACATGTCAGGGAAGCGAAAGCACACAGCTTCGGACCACACCAAGATAACTGCATGAAAGATGAAATAGGTAGGTTTGGTGGACTTGAATGGGAAAGACACGATATCATTCGCGTAACTGTGCGGCACAGTCAAGTCTCAAAATACGAGGGCTTGCACAGCCTCCGTGGACATCTCGAGTCTTAACATGCTGCAGGTGAACTAAAGAGTGCAGAGGCATTAGTGGAATGCATGGTTCGACATGAACCATGGATTCCTAGACAGAGACTAGCTTGGTTCAAATTTGCTGCCCAGGGTATCGTATTCTCTGCGATGCCCGAGAATGAGAGGAATAGGGAAAGAGGAAATGAGGAAAGGAAAGTGATGGTTATAAGGATCGGTCTTGAAGAGAATTAGAGGAGTTCAAGGGGTTTTCGCTACATGACGCGCCGGGGGGTCGGTGCTCCATTGAAGATTTGAGTTGGTGAAGTTCCGGCACCTACCCACCCAGTGCCAGCAGTATTGGACGGCACGTCCCGTGCGATGCGTGACTTTCGAAGAATGATGGAGTAATAGTCGTGCAGGATGAAATGGAGGCCAGAGGTACCTGAAAATATGAAATGTTAGTTACCAAACGTCCCACCAACAAAGACTTTGTCCAGGAGGTTCAATTTCCTCATGATTGGCTGTCGATAAGGGTCGCTCCCGATGATGCATCTCCGTGGACAATCGATCCATTGTAGGTACTATGTGCAACTACGTTCTTCTACAGGGCCAATCTCTAGAACATCAAGTCTTAGAAACGCCGAGCTCAATTCTTTCTTCTTTCATCAGTAGCTTTCAAAGTTTGTCGTTTACTAACCGCCATCGGAGAGATATTGAAAGATAGAAGCCAAGAATCTTCAACAAGATGAGTCCGGCTACGATCGAAATATCAACGATAGACATGGATTCTGAGAACTTCTCACCTTACCGATCAGACGGCAAGCTTTACGGCTTTGTGTGTATAGTCACTGGTGCAACGCAACCTATTGGCCGAGCAGTCACAAAAGAGTTGGCAGGTGAGCTGTTCGTTGAGAACACCCTTTATCCGACAACCTCCAAATTTGACGTTCTAGAGAGTAAGATTGACTGTAATTTGATAGCTCATGGAGCAGCCTGCATATATGGTTTGTCTCTCATTCAACGATGTCCGCAAGCTCTGGCCGTCAGGTGTTTCTGCATCAATCAGACGTTCTTGTTCAACGCTCCGAGCTTGATATTAACCACTCTTCCAGCATGCTCGGATGCTAGTAGACCGGAGTTCGACAAACTGGCACAAGATATTGCAAACGACCATCCTAACACTAGGATTGTCGGCTATCTGTATCGATTCGCAACTGAAGAGGATACTCTCGCACTGATTGACGATGTGCTAAACTCGTGGGGTCGACTAGACGTCTGGGTAACTTCTTCCGGGCTGCTTGGACCGCCTAGTATCGATGACACTTCGCCAGCCGACCTCCGACAGTGTTTCGAAGCGAATGCAATGGCGCCGTTCTTTGCGCTGAAGTACGCACCGCCGGCTATGGCAAAGACAACGCCAAAAGGGAACTATCCAAACGCAGCGCCAAAGGATGTAAAATACGGCTCGATAATTGTTGTATCTTCGGTAGCATCGTCTTACGGCGGCTGTTGGGGACCTTGCTTCACCATGACAAACCATGCGGCATTAGGAGTCGTAAGATCCGGCGTTGCGACATTGAAGGGAACCGGCGTTAGAATCAACTGTATCAGTCCTGGTCAGATCAATATTGGTATTGACTTGAGTGGATTCGATATGAGAGGCATGAGCAGTCAGCTTCCTCCAGCCAGCTTGCAGGACGTGAAGACGCAGAAAGAAAACATTGGCTTAGAGAGAGCTGGATTGCCAAGTGAAATAGGAAAGGTTGCAGGTTTCCTCGCAAGTGGTTTTAGTAGTTATGTGACTGGAGCGAACATCGTAGTTGATGGAGGTGCAACGTAAGTGCATGGTGAACGTTCGACCGCATGAAGCATTGACGGGAAACAGTGTAATGAATCCGTTGACTGTACCGATATGAATGTCGTTGAGAATCGAAGTGAAGAAGACGAGTACATAGAAGTTGGCGTTTGCCAAGATCCTATAGAGCTGGTAAATCTAGGATGCATAGTTAGACACTTTCCACAAAACGCACCGTGAAATCGTCTGTTACCATCTTATACTCCAGATGAAGCAGCCATGATTTGCAGTGCTTCTGGTCCAAATGACATTGGCAATATCTGTACCGGCTTAGTTATTTTCAGCTACAACAGTTCGTGAGTGCACTTACTTCTTCAAGTAGGACCGTCTTAGACTGTTGATTGCCATCTATCAAGATGATGGGCATTTTGGGTTCGCAAAACTCCCTCATAAACTGCCTACACATTCCACACGGGCTCGCCGGATTACCAGCAGGCGTGTAGGTTGCCACCGAAACCGCTTTAATATCTCCATATTTCACCCCTGCGACCACGGCCGTTGCAATTGCTACTCTTTCGGCACATGTGCCAACAGGATAAGAGGCATTCTCAACATTGGCGCCAATGAAAGTCCTCCCATCTTTGAGATAGACACAGCAACCGACTTTGAAATTTGAATACGGGCCTAACCCATGTCAGTAGAGTTGTGCACAGTCTCTCTAATCAATGCGTCACAACCGACAGTATGCCTTTTCTCTTGCTGCGAGAGCCTGGGTTAGGAGCGTTTGAATATGTTTTTCTTCCAAATTAAACTCGAGAGACGCTTGTGGTTTCCCTCCTAATTGTTCGGCGTCAATTTCTGGCATTTCGTAAAGTTTGAAGTAGTACGAAGAATCATTGCAGTCGAACCGTTGATACTTTATGGATACGGTAGTCCAGCCACACACTGGGCCGCCAAGCCACATCTTTGATAGAGTACTCTACTCGTTTGGAGGCGTTCACTGAGCATAGAATTAAGAGCTGCCTAAACACTCCCTTCTTTTCACGCTTTCACACTACTCGAGCTCCTTCGCCCCCCTCCAAAGCACCTTACGATACGATTAAAGATGCTCTTCTTCAGGCACGTCTCCCATCTCTCCTAACCCTACAGACCGATCACTGACTTCACAACTTTGCAGCTTCTTCAAAACCCTCGTCGACCACGAGATAACTGTGGAACTTAAAAACGACATCTCGATAAAAGGCACTCTTCGTTCCGTCGACCAGTTCCTGAACATCAAACTCGAGAACATCCAAGTGCTCGACGAGCTGTCCTACCCGCATCTAAGCTCGGTAAAGCATTTGTTCATACGTGGAAGTGTGGTGCGTTACGTGCACCTACCAGCTGCAGCGGTTGATACAGCGCTATTGGAAGATGCGACGAGAAGAGGTAGGCTGTATTCCTCTACAAGCAGGGAGCGGCTGTGAAGTTATGAGCCGACGGACTGACGAAATGAACAGAAGCAGCAACGCAAGCAGGTGCGAAGGCGAAGTAAGGACTGCGACTTAATAGCCGATACTGTCGAAAATGCCGCTGCATGGCTTTCATCGCGTCCTAGCTGGCTCTAAGTCTATCTCTGTACAGCAATGCATACCTGGTGTCTCTATTGGACACAGGGTAACGGAACCGTTGATGTGGTACGCAGCGCAGATGTTCCTCTGATGCTTCTGCAGAGCTAACAGAGGCGAGGATTATTCGAAGCTGAGAGAAGCTCTATGGAATATTGGCAAATCCGAAGACGTCACATTAGGATACAATGAGCACATAAGAGCATTTTCTAGGCGTAAATCGTTGGCGAAGCAGTTTGAAGCATCTCAAGATGGACTTTGGTTGCTTCATTTCACCGCTCGCCTAAAAATACAGAGCGTTAACATACCTCTTAAAGCCAAGCTGTAATAAAGTCATGAAGACATTTCCTCTTCGTTTCCATGTCCGAATTACTCCTTCAAGTTCAGTTCATTGCTCGGAACGACTGATAGAAGGGCTGTTTTGAGCATTGTAAGGTAATGCAATACAAGTTCAATCATAAACAAGAACAAGACAACATGAGACCTTTTTAATTTGTCTAAACTCCGCAATGCAATGCGACAAAGTTGATATATGACCAAAGTATTGTCAACATCTACGGATGACTTTCAGGTCTATCACAAGCTCTCGATACCCCATCTCATCTCAATCGGCACCCAATACTATCTCTCAGAGTGTTCCTCAAAAGTCAAACTCGCCACGAAACTGCTCAACATCCATACCTTTGCCAACCATATCGGTGAGATCTCTTCTGCCCATGTTCGTAAATACGCGGCGAAGCGTATCGTACAGATTCGTACTCTCATTCTGCAGGATCATGCGATCGAGGTCGTTATCGCTGACGCTTCCACCGCTGCCATCGCTGACGATCTCGCGCGCCTTCTCCCTGCCTTCCTTCTGAATGACCTGGTGCATGGCGAGAGCGTCGAGCAGGTGGCCAGCGGCCTGCGGCAGCACGCCGATGTTGATGCAGCTGACGCCGAGGTTGTAGCGGGCGCGGACGAAGTTGGGGCGCAGCTCGAGGGCGCGCGCGTACGCATTGATGGCCTCCTCGCTGCGGCCGGAGTTGGCGAGCGTGGCGCCCAGCCGGTTCCACAGCAGGTGCAGGTTCTGCTGCGAGTTCACCACGCCCGCCTCCGTGCTCTGCAGCGCCGCCTCGAAGCAGTCCACCGCTTTGTCATACTCCTCGTTCGCGTAGAAGAGCACGCCCAGTCCCACTTGCACGTCTGGGTCCATGTGCTCGCCCGACGGCGACAGCTGTGCCGCTTTGATGAATAACTCTGTGACTTTGCCATGTAGGATCACCCGCGACGTCACACCCATCTCTTTAGTGTCGAGCGGTTCTGTCACGATCGAAGGGTACTTAGTTGCGAGCCAACGCTCGAGGGTGCGGTATGCGGACGTCTCATACGCTTCGTTGGTATAGGAGACAGCGAGACCCATCAAGGCTTCTAGATTGTTAGGGTCTAGCTTGATCGCTTCTTCGAGGGCTCGGATGGCCGGAGTCTCCTTTTCGTTCTGAGCCTGAGCACTTCCTAGTCTAACCCAAGCGGCTACATGTGTTTGGTCCTTTTGCACTGCTTGTTCGAAGGCGAGGGCTGCGAGGGAGAGGTTTCCGCCACTATCCATAATGCGGATACCTTCTTCGTAGGGGTTTGCGTGGTCGGCGAATGGATTTTGTTCTTCAAAGAGATATTCGCCTAACTTGGGTTCGCGTTCCCAAGACGATGAGGCATCGAAGTCCGGCCAGCCGTTCATGTCCATATCGATGTTGTCAAAAGCTTCATCCTCTACCATGGACCTAGCGGCACGAGTCTCAGCCTGAATACCTCTCCAAATCGATTCAAAATCTCCGAATTCGTTTGTTTCCGATAGGATATGGGAATCTTCTACTGACCTGTCCATCTCATTCAGCTCTCGCTCTATTGCGGCGTTCGCCTCGGTGTCCACGTCTTGATCAGTTTCCTCGAGCTGTGCAAATTCCGCTTCCCATTGCTTGTCGTCGAGCTCAACGACTTTTTGCTTGCCTTTGCCTTGGAACTGCTGTTGTATTTGCTCAGGTTGATGGTACATCGGGCTAAAGTTCTGCTGCATGCCCATATATCCGTAAGACATGCCCATGGGCGGTCTGTACATGCTGCTGGCTGTGCTTGTCATGGGGCTTGCCGCCCTCTGCGCCCCACTGACGTTGATCTGCTGATATCGTGCGAACTCCGCTGGATTGAATCCAGCCGCTCGCGGTGCCGCTTGTGCTTCAAGACCGGGATCGAATTCTGCCGCCCATGGTCCTGAGCCGTTGTTTTGTGATAGGTGATGGAGTTCGTGTCGCATCTGCTCCATTTGCCAGGCTGATGGCGCAGGGCCTTGAGGAAGTTGTGTGGGTTGTTGCATGAACTCGTCCATCATGGCGTCCTGTGCTGGGCCTATCGGTTGGCTACGCATACTTTCTTGCATGCCACCAGGCCCTCTGGCCACCAGTCTATCTCTCTGCAAACTTTTGTCATCTTGGACGTGCTTTGTAAACTGTGAAAGCGGGTTCCCCGCGGTGGAGCACTCGGCCCCGCCTAGGAACGACATGACCGGAGGTGAGGAGGAGGAGGTGGTATAGTAGATAAAAGGATCAGGAAAAGGTATAAACAGGCACCGGTGTTATGTGCATGAATCAAAGTGCGGAGATGATGTTGTTTTCTGGGGTCGGAGAATGCGGTTTGTTATGGTTGATTCTCGGCCACTGATGTTCGACAGCCGAGGCTGGCCTGATTCATCCGCGAAGTCGCCACACATGTTCGGAGACACCACGAAGCCCGAACTACCACCGCTTGAGGGCGCAAACTTAGAAGACAAGGAAATATTACAGTAGCGATTTATTTTGAAGACGAGTGGTGATGTTGCCGTGTATTTTGGTCGGATATTACCGACAATTTTTATGCTACAGAGTACGATTAAGTTACATGTTCATAGAAAGAGAAAACTTTGCTCTTCGACTTTGTCCCATCAGTAAACGACAAAGATGAAGGTAAAGCTGCACCGATTCTGGCTTGCTACCAAATTTGGCGCCCAGAAGTCTCAAAAACGCCGCGAAATGCAGCAACGTACTTTGGCCCTGAACCCTATGCCCATCCATCCATCACTTCTCGCTCCCGTGAGACTCGGAAACGGAGCCGTAGTTCTTAATAGACACACGCTATCAGCGTTTCTTCGCGTCCTTACTGAGAAGATGGTCGTGCAGAGGACCTGCTGAAGTCTACACGTAGTCTGCGTCCATAAACTTCCTTCGCTTGAAGCAATTCTTTGGCCTTCGTGGCGCTATCTGTGTCGATGAAGTCCGCATGAGCGAACCCTCTAGGCTGCCCAGTGCGACGATCGATAGCGACCCGAACGTCAACTACGTTTCGAACCTCGCGGAAAAGGTCGTTGAGGTCCTTATCCGACATCTCGAAGGACATGTTGCCGATGAAGAGGGTCTTGGAAGGGGTGTTGGGTTCTCGAGGTTGAGTAAGGTTGCTCTCTCTCTTTTTGTGATACTGAACGGCCATGCGGCGGCCTCGGAAGAGATGTTGATTCAGACCTTCAATGGCTGCAGTGGCGTCGTCCAGATTTTCAAATTCCACATAGCCAAACCTAAAAGCGATCAAGTCAGCACTCGCTGGAAGGAAGTCAGTGCGTTGCCGTGTGAAGAGATCCGTACCCTTTGCTGAGGCCTCGATGATCGTAGACAATGCGGACTCGGGAAATCTTCCCGTACGGAGCAAATTGTTCTTGCAGAGCATCTTCAGATACCTCGAAGTAGAGATTGCCCACGTAGAGAACAGAATTTGGTGGGATACTGCGAAAAGTTTCGGCAGCTACCGAAGCTGATGCCGGAGCAGCACCAGCAGCGGCAGCCGCGGAGGCAAGTGTTCCATTTATGGGTGCGGTCTCGGCTGCCGCTGTATCTTGTAAGAGATCTTGATGCATTGGTATGGACTCGACGGGAGCCCTGGCCGTTAGAATAGACGAACCAGTTGCTTCAACGGCAGCAGGCTTGACTTTTGTAGTCTCTTCTGCAGGAATTGCTTGCGTGGCAATAACCTCGTCGGACAAGGCCGAGTCAATTGCTGGCGGCGCCTGTGGAGACTCTGAAAGAGTTTGCGCTTCCGATGTGCGCTGGTCGACCGAGGACGATTCAGTATCTCCGCTAGCGAAGCGCCTCTGGACGTGCAGGACTGCCCATTGCTTGTTTGATGGCAACAGGGGAGCTCTGTGAGGGCTGGCAACCGGCCGTGATCTGAGGATTACAGATGTCGATGGCGATTGGAGCTGCAGTGCGCGGGTAGCGGCGCGCCGAAGTAGATACCTGGTGAGAAAGATCAGGATCAGGGACGACCATCACATGTCATTCATACATAGGAGTGGGTGCAACCACTCACATCTTGAAGGGGGGTGAAAGAGTGGGGAAATTGGATTGGGTTTGTGGACGAGGAATGGAGACAGAATCGAATCGAAAGTTTGAAGCTTTCTACGACGCTTCTTGGCATGGTTGGCGAAAATCATAGAATCTTTCCCAGGGCCTGCTAAGCCACCGCTAGCTCGTTTCTAGGTTGGTCTGGCCACCAAGTGTGGCGCTCCGAGTCCAGCCATGTTTCAATGTTGCATCATTGTGCAGCGCGAACGATGCCACAACCGCCTTCAACCTCAGAAACATGGGCCAAAACAGCCTCCATCTCTGCTTTCCGACCCTGATTGACGTCACTTGTATGCTTATTTCGCATGTCTCTCCGGTCCTTGGTTCATCCTTCCGAACGGTCTCGCCCTGCACCCCCGTATGCCTCCATACCCACCACCACCTCGACGAACCACACGCATCCGACCCGTACAAACCATTCTTATGCAGAAAATGTGACCTGCTTTTTGCTCGAAGCGCTCGACGATCGGCGGATCCGGCTCACCAGCTATACCGGTTATCTTTTCCTATCTCAACCTTCTCTCCAGACCCTTTCCGATGATACGCAATTCGCCATCCGTTCCTGCCGGCGAGCAAGACCCTTTCGTATCCCTACTGCCGACAGCAACCGCAAGGCTGACCACATTACTCACAATCCACATGCAGTCTATGTAACTCTCCCTCGGATTGGCCACACTCCCACGGCAAGCCAAAATTCAATCGACGAGACCAACCTACCCAAGCTCCCAGGCGGTCTAGGCAGGGCCTTTGTGCCATCCTTCTGCATGCATTCAAACACCGCCTGCCTGACATCCATGCCATCTTCAAGTTTGCCACCCCAACCCATCATCAAACCCCACCAATCGTACACCCAGAGATCTGTGAGGATCCACCGTTGTCGAGCCACCTTGTCAAAGTGACGATGAGTTGCAAGCAACGCCCGGGCAACGTCAGCTCCATGGATGAGGTGCAGGGCTCGCTTGCCGTAAACATCGCTTTTCGACTTCGCCACTCTCGGTACCCATTTGCTTGGGTCTCTGCCCTCGTTGTCGTAGAGGCCAGCTAGACTTAAAACCGTACTCCTTGTACCAGCCAGTGACAGCAGCTCGTCTTCGGCGATTGCTCTGTCGTTCTGCCTGTCGTACGGCGACCCATGGTCGTTCCAGCCACTGTTGGTGTAGATGGTGGTGGCACCTAGTAGAATCCAATTCGGCTGGGCGACGTTGGACTCTGGACTTGCGTAATGCGTGCTGTTGTATCGTTCGACCAATTGTCTTGACTGACCGGTGCCTTTGAGAGGAAAGGTAATCAGGACTGTGGAAGCTGTAGGTAGGCTCCGATACGGATCAAGGTCCTCAGAATTCGGATCGTACCTGAACTTGAGAGTGCCGTCACGGCCTGTGGTCGTAGTTGCAGCATACGAAATCTTGGAAGACTCTAGCAATGGAATGAGAAAAGTAGACGTCCAGCCAGCTCCGAGGATGAGCAACTGGACATGTTGCTGCACACCGTCTCCCATAACAGCTTGAACACAACGATGAGGACGCAAAACCATTGACTTGTGCCTTCACGGACAAAAATGCTCTTCCGAATAGCGATAGATATACGAGGACAAAGTCACCTCATATGGATTCTAGTTCTGTTCTTGGGCATGGAAAATGCACCCTAGATTGGCTGGCTCTGCGGAGTACCCTGTACCTTAACTTAACTACTCCGTAACTTAGATGTGAGTGAGTCGCGCTTAGTCAGCATTCCCCTACTCTATCGGTTGTAACTAACTAGTTACGGAGTAGGCGTAACGTAGTTTATAAGCGAGCGGCCCATACAACCCAGCGGCCCACTTCGCCACCACGCAATTGATATCACGGTTTTATATCGTCTTTTATAAGCCCACCAGACGCCTATTGATTTA
>Ga0335072_10000387_pt1 | contig 89009 bp, 76 predicted proteins | sample Lox_Sample_21_FD_206725 | JGI IMG/M metagenome (GOLD analysis project Ga0335072, IMG submission 206725) | Soil microbial communities from Loxahatchee National Wildlife Refuge, Florida, United States - Lox_Sample_2.1 | ecosystem: Environmental > Terrestrial > Soil > Wetlands | place: USA... | reverse complement strand
GGAGTAACAATCAAGCAGGATCCCAATATACAACACGCACAATGCCTGCGCTACTGGATCAACAGGTCTGCACCTCGCGAGGACGCTTATCAAAGGAGGCGCCGTAGATTGTGTTCTCGTAATCGGCTTCGAGCAGATGCAGGCCGGACCTATCGTAGGCAGGTCGGACTTACCATCCCCATTAGAGCTGAGCGTCAAGATGATGGCAGAGACACGCGGCTTTGACAAGTCTCCGCCAAATGCGCAGTATTTTGCCAATGCTGGAAAAGAGTACATGGAGAAGTATGGAGCCGAGCCGCGCGACTTTGCAGAGATCGCACGCATCAGCCATGAACACTCTCAGCGGAACCCGTACGCGCAGTTTCAGCAAGCATACACCCTCGAAGAGATTGAGAAGTCGCCCATGATCCACTTCCCTTTGACCAAGCTGCAGTGTAGCCCAACCAGCGACGGTGCTGGTGCGGCCGTCATCGTGTCCGAAAAGTTCCTCGCAGCCCGGCCACACCTGCGCTCACAGGCTATCCTTATGGCTGGCCAAGCTCTCATGACCGACTCGCCGCAGCTGTATTCGAAGAGCAGCATGGATTTGGTTGGGTACGACATGACCAAGCGAGCTGCGGCGGCAGCCCTAAAGGAGGCTGGGGTGACACCGAAGGATATTACGGTGACTGAGTTGCATGACTGCTTCTCTTGTAACGAACTGATCCTGCTTGAGGGACTTGGATTTTGCGAAAAGGGCAAGGCGCATGAGATGGTGAGAAGGGGAGACATCACCTACGGCGGCAAGGGCCCAATTGTCAACCCGTCGGGTGGTCTCATTTCGAAGGGACACCCGCTTGGAGCGACTGGTCTCGCTCAGTGCGCAGAGTTGACATGGCAATTGAGAGGATGGGCCAATAATCGTCTAGTCAAAAACACAGACGTGGCTCTTCAGCACAATCTAGGCCTTGGCGGGACTGTCGTAATCACGGTGTACAAGCGTGCCGATGGAAAGAAGAACTCCGAGATCAGCAATGACGAGGTGAAGAGGACAAGTCAGTTTGACTACAATCCTGCTGTTGAGGCGAGGTACGTGACCAAAGCCGATGGTGAGAAGGTTCGGAGCAAGCGGTATAGAAAAGATTATGCCTTGGGTGATACGCTTGAGAAGCTGGAAAGTCGTCTGTAAATGGCCGTAGGGTAGCACAGATTGTGAATATTGAGTGCTGACATCCATTACCTAAACCGTCCGAAGGCTTGTGATGCGCTAGAGATGTGTTAATCAAGCAGTACGCCATCAAATCTGTCCATGGCACCAAAACACCCCATTTCACTTCACGATGTCAAATAAAGCCGCTCTTAACGAATTATTTACACATATTAGCACTCCGCCTCGATAAGCTTCTCGTTACTTCGTTACGTACATGTATACTCTGTCACTGGCAACGCCATTTTCATCTCTCTTCAAGATGAATATAGCCGGTTCCAACGGAGGGCTCGCGGGTCGGTGATAGCGAGCGCGGGTTACCAAGAGAGACAACCACTAGAATCCCTGGCTCACCTTCCATTAGATTATTTACTGTGATGATTAAAACTAGTTACAAGTATCAATCACACTCACAAATACCTTAACAATCGCACTCTACGGTGAGGGACGTCAGTGACTATTGCTCGGTTTCACCAAGATACGCCCAGCTCACCGATGCTGCACCAAGCCACCAGTCACAAAAAGGCGGTTGAGTAGCGAGACAGCAAAAAGCCAATCGCATGTGGTCTCTAAGCCCTTGCTTGTTTTTGCTTGCATACGAGTCTGTACCTCAGCGTTACGGGTCGTGCGAAGCTGTCGTCAGCTGACATCAGAGGCTTGTTCGTGCCGCCTTGGAGCTGAGGAATTGTCTCTGTGGCTTTTGAAGTCTTTCCTATTGCGCTTCAGCTGGTTGCCACGCTGTGCAGTCCCAATGTTTGAGTTTTGCAAAGTTCTCTGCATCTTGGTCTTTTCTAAGTCTAGCTTAAGCTCGCATCATGGTCTAAATACCACTGTGGGAGTGTTTACGAAGCTCCTAGCTGAAAGACGGGATGTAGAGTAACGAAGTAAGATGCGGCTAACTGAGGTTGAAAGTCGTATGATCTCTACACCGAATTCATACAAAGCCCACTTTGCACCAGAACGATCTAGCTTAGGGCGCAACAGCTCAAAATGATTAAAAAGGGAACCCAGCTGGCCTTTATTGCGGGAAGGATCGCCTCCCGGTAGAAAGAGGCGCTCTCAGCTCCCTCGATCGCCAAGAGAGATCATAACAATTCCAGACCACACCTCTCAATAGCCTGCCGGAAGGTCCACGGTTTTCATTGATTCAACCTACAACCTAACACTCCTACCTGCCAGCGTGAATTCTATTCAGAGTCGTGATTCACGAGTGGCTCTAACAACTACCTACATCGAGTGAAGCGGCCGATCGAATACCTCCAGTGATATTTTGCGCATCCTGTTCGGTTGCTCTCACCAGTCCTTGAAACTGACTCTAGCGAAGTTCAATATGGCGAGCTTGCATTCGGCGCTCGTCAGCATCTGTGGCGAGGACTACGTTGCTATCCCACACGATTGGTTCTATTCCAAATGGTCTGAGTCCTACAATACCGATAAGCCCGTCGTCGCACAACCAGCCGCCGTCGTTCGCCCACAGACGGCACAGCAGGTCGCCGACGTAGTCAAGTTTGCAGCCGACAATGGGTACAAGGTGCAAGCCAAGTGTGGAGGGCATTCCTACGCCAACTTCGGTGAGTTCTATGCCATACGGACCGGTGTAAGACGTGTCTGACTAGCCAGGTCTTGGTGGGCCTGGAAACACCAAGACTATCACCTGCGATCTCATTGAATTGAAGAAGTTTACCATGGACAAAGTGACGTGGTATGCCACAATCGGGGCAGGAACACTGCTTGGAGATGTGACGACGAAACTACATGATGCTGGCGGCAGGGCCTTCGCTCATGGCGTCTGTCCTGGGGTTGGTATTGGTGGGCATGCAACAATTGTACGCCGCGGCTCTCGCCCCAGCCTATTCCCCTTCGAAGCTCTCTTTTCCTAATTTGCTCTGGTAGGGCGGTCTTGGACCAATGTCACGTATGTGGGGCTCCTGCCTTGACCACATTGTCGAGGTAGAGGTTGTCATCGCGAATGGCAGCATTCTTCGAGCCAGCACAACGCAGAATCCAGACCTTTTCTACGTACGTATCCCCAACTAATGGCTTAATCTACCTGCTAATAACTCCCATAGGGCATACGCGGAGCAGGTGCCAGCTTCGGTATCGTGACCGAATTTGTGATGCGTACCCATCCCGAGCCAGGCAACGTCGTGCAATATACTTATACGTATAGCTTCGGCACACACGATGTAAGTCAGGTCTTTAAACAGTGGCGGGACTTGGCCTATGACCCCAACCTCGACCGCCGACTCGGCACCCTCATCACTATCTCCGGCGAGGTAGCGATCATCGAAGCCATCTTCTATGGCACAGACGAGGAATTCCAGGCCACCAACATACCACAGCGTCTGCCAAAGCCCTCAGATCTGACCGTCGACGCTAGAGGCTGGTTGGGTCACTTGGATTACCTTGCCGAAGGGGAGGTGCTGCATGCGAGTAATATCCGAAGTCCCTTTTACAACAAGAGCCTAGGCTTTCGCCAACAGGATACGCTAAGCGATGCCGTCGTTGACGAGATGATCAATTATATCGTCAGCGCGCCAAGGGGTTTTCACGAGGTTTGTGTATTCATCTTCTCGGCGCAGGGTGGAGCCATCAACGACGTCTCCGTGGACGCAACATCGTATGGCCACCGCGACAAGATCATGTTTTATGAAAATTACATCATCAATATACCGCATATCTTGGAGGAGAATAAAGCCTACTTCCTCGGCTTTCACAAGATAATGCTTGATGCACTGGCCGAGCCGAAGCTGATCGCGACTACATATGCCGGCTACGTCGACATGGAGTTGGGTACAGGCGCAGTGGCTGGGCCGGCTTACTGGGGAGAGCTATACCCACGACTGCAAGAGCTGAAGACAAAATGGGACCCGAGTGATATATTTCACAACCCGCAAAGTGTCCGGCCTTTGGGTGTTGTCAATTAAGCCACTACGTTTGAACTGTTTCGAATTTCAATATTCAATTTGCTCTACCCCAAAACTAAGCTCTGCCTTCCTTGCAGCTTATACCACGGTAAACGCTTTCGTAGTGGGTGATTCGGCAGCGGGAGTATTTTGAAGCGTAGACAAAATTACATGGCCTTGAACAATATGTTAGCTCCTACTTTACAGGTCAAACCGTTCAGATAAGTGCTCTACTTGTGGCTTCAAGGACAGAGAGAGCTATTCTGCTCCCAAATATTTCCTCTTCGGTACTTGATGATGACACGAAAACCAAAACTACATTAGGCTCCCACGTCTGACGTTGTTCTTCCCAATGCGTAAGGCGTATGGTAAGCAACGAGCTTTCACTAGGCCAAGCAGGTAACAAAAAGAGCTTCTAAAGCGACAGCGAAGACTTCCGGTTTGGGAGGGAATTTCTCGTCAGCCTGTGCTGTGGTCTAGTTTTGTTGAAAGGGAATCTCGTTCAGGTTAAGGGTGCTGGCTTGACGCACTTCACCAGCGAGCAAGCCGGCGATTTTACGATCCAGTATTAAATATTAATTATGGGAAAGCAACTAAAAGTTGTAGGTGCGACAATTGCCACACCAAGCGAAGATCTAATTTAATTGACTAAAGAGCGACTTAGTATCATTCAATACCCGCAAACATAAAGTTCCACTTGACTAAGGAGCGAATTAGTAGGTTCCGATATCTGCAACTGCAAAATTCCGCATCTTCCTTAGTTCTGCTTCAGGAAGTCGAGCAGGTCCTTATTGACCTCATCCGTGTTCATGTTAGGAAGAGCATGAGCACCACCAGGATACACCTTCAATTTGCCGTTCGGTACCAGTTTGACGGACTTGTAAGCGGAGTCTCCGATGGGAACAACCTGATCGTCGTCTCCATGAAGAATCAGTACAGGAATGTCCATTTTCTTCAGATCTTCGCTATAATCGGCCTCCCATGTCTTGACACAATCATACACGGCTTTGAAACTGCACATCATGCCCTGCTGGAACCAGCTGTCTATCAGTCCCTGGCTCTTTTTTGCACCCTCGCGGTTGAACCCAAAGAACGGACCATTGGGGATGTCGAGGAAGAATTGCGCTCGATCCTTGATCATGGCCTCTCGGAAGCCATCGAAGACGGAAAGCGGAAGACCTTCGGGATTGGCATCGGTTTTCAGCATCTGAGGCGGATTTGCGCTGACGAGCACGGCCTTGGAGACGCGGCTGGTGCCATGGCGCCCGATGTAACGGGTGATTTCACCGCCGCCAGTGGAATGACCGACCAGCATGACGTCTTTGAGGTCGAGATGTTCGATCAACTCACTCAAGTCGTCCGCCCAGGTGTCCATGTCGTTGCCAAACCACGGCTGGCAGGAGCGACCATGACCGCGACGGTCATGGGCAACAACGCGGCAGCCGTGGTTGGCGAGGAAGAACATTTGGCTCTCCCAATTGTCGCTATTCAATGGCCAGCCATGAGAGAAGACTACAACAGGGCCCGATTTGTTACCCCAGTCTTTGTAGTAGATCTCTGTACCGTCTCGGAGAGTGAGAGTAGGCATGTCGGTGGTGGATGATCGATATTTGATATCTATAAATTCACAAGAAACTTTGATTTGGCCGAAGTTACGCTGAGAGATGTTTTTGATGTTTGATTTCTGTCAGATCCATACTTCATCGGGCTCCTCTTTATATACCTTATTCGATGGATAATTCCATTTTGAAAAAACAGAGTATGTTGAATCGACCATGTCGTTCATTTGGAATTGCTATTCATTGTCCTTGCGATATGATTTGGATTGCAAGACAGTATCACGACAGCGAAGAGAAAGAAGAAGTTCAGCGCCGTTATATCCAGAAGCTCGCATCTCCGAAGCTACTCCGAGATCCTCCCAGTTTAGAAGGCCGCATATCCGTGTTTTGGAATATCTCTTGGCTAATAGCTGTCGAGTACGACAATCGTGTTCGGCTAGCAACTATATTCCTTATTTTTCGATATTTTAAATAATGGCATTCTAGATCTAGTAACCCTGAATCGAATCTAGTAGAAAGTTGAGGCTTAGGACCGCCATTCTGTGAGAGGCTTCAGAATGCTGGATAGGGAAATTTGGTAGCCACAGCGGTGCGAATATGAACCCCATCTTATTGAAATGTAACCTTCTTCGGTGTCTGGCAACCACTACATAGAAGCAATACCTGTTCGCTATACATTCTGGGGTCATCAAACGTCCTTTCGTGAAGTAAATCCGAATTAATGTCACGCTCCACAGCGCGACGCAGTATCCTGAACATAAGCCATGACCGGTTCAACGCCGGAAAGAAGAGAACATAACACGCTCGCTAGCAAAGCAAAGCATTATTGTCGTGCCATCCTCGCGCATGAGCGCTCAAGCACAATCATTCGAAGCCCATATTCACATCCAATGTACACCCACGCAGTACAAACTTACACGCACTCCCTCCATCCTCCACCACCCATCCTCGTCCCAACCCCTCTCCCCTCCAGCTCCACTCCAGCTAAAAGACATCATCCGGCCAAACCCACTCCTCGCCGGCCGCCCTCCGGCCCTCCGCCCGGGGCAGCGGCGGCACGTCCCTGCCGTTGGGGCGCACCGCAACAACCGGGCCCTTGCGGCGCAGCGCGCGGCGCGTGCGGTCGCGCTCGCGCTCCAGCCGTGCGGCTCCGGCGGTCGCATCTGCATGCGGCAGCGCGGCGTCCCGGCGCGGCGCGTCGCGCGCGCGGTACGCGGCGGCGGAGGGTGACGCCGCGGGCTTGGCCGGCGACAGCGAGCGCGCGTGGCGGTGGCGCACGTGGCGGCGCGGCGACGACGGCTCGTCCTGCGGCAAGGCCGGCAGCGCGGGCAGCGGGCGCTCGGCGGCGGCAGCGGCGGCGAGGTTCCGCGAGGAGCGCCGCGGCGGGACCGCCTCTGTTGCAGGAGCCGGGGCGCCGGCAGGTAACCCGTCAGCTGCGACCTTGCGCCGCTTGGAGAGCTTTGCGGTCGTGGGGGCGGCGGCGGGCTTGGCTGGTGGGGAGCGCGCTGGGGAGGAGGGCTGCGGGTCGGATGGTGGCTCTGTGGGTGCGGAGTTGGCGGGTTCTTTGGCGGCGGCTTTGACGGCGAAGGCGTACTTTGTGTTTTCTGGCTCGGGTTGAGCTTCGCCGGCAGCTGGTGGAGCGTCGGTCTTCGCCTCGGCCGCAAAGTACTGCTCTGCTATGTCGGGCACGTTACTCTGGCGCGCTGGATCCGCACACAAAAGGCGCTCGGAAGGTAGACTTGGCAATGGCTCGAATTTCTTGATGTGGCGACTCACTGGGCGATTGCTCGACAGAGGACTAGGACCTTGTGTGTGCTTTTGTGGAATGGGTGGCACCGGAGGAGCGGTGCCCATGGCTTCTTGGAGTTCCTTGCGCGCCTTCTCCAGTTTCACCTCTAAGTCGCTGACGCGTTTGGTGAGCCTGATTTGGCGGTCGACGTCCTTTTTCGAGACAGTGCTCTGGACAGCGGTCGACTCCACCGCAGCTTGCTTCTCAGGTGACTTGGACAACGAGACGGATCGTTTGTGCAGGTTAACCTCAGAGGCAATTTTCTTCAGGCTGGACAGTGATGGAGTACGGAAGTGAAAAGACGGTTTGCGACCGCTTTGGCCAATGCTGGCAGGGCCGGTGGGAATGGGAATGACTGGCGCCGAGTCAACAGACGGACGTGGCGTTTCATCTTCAACTTCGCGCCCACGTTTGACCGCTTTGGTGATCGTTGGTGGATTGGCTTTCTTGAACTCAGCGTACATCTGCTCTGCTTTTGCTTTACGCTCATCCCACTCCTTCTGGCGAGTATCCTTTGCCTCTTCCTCAAGTTGATCCTTCGCTTGAGTCCAACCGTTTGACAGGCTATTCCAGATGTTCAACGGATTGAAAGAAGAAGCCATTGAACGGCCGAAGCGGAAGATACTCGATCTCTTCGTTAGAGAAGTATCATTAGTCTGTATCGTAGCAGAGCTAGTGATGGACATGTTTGGATGGTGTGTCAAACCCTTCAGTTGAGTTTGCATCGTTGTAGAGAGCTTGGTTGGAGATGAACTGAGGGTTGTGTAATCGTCCATCAAGGCCTCCATGTCGGTGCTCGGCGGGCTGTGAATATGGAGGCGAGTAAACATGCTCGGGGGTTTCTCACTAGGTCGATCGTGCATGCTGGCTTCGAAGAACTTTGAGGCTCGTGGTGGTGAGGAAACCTGAGGCTGTGGAGGAGATACATGGTTTGATTCCGCCGTGGTTTTCATTTTCTTGTTCAGATCGATCTTGCTCAGTGGACGGCCAGTATGCCGAGGGCGTTTGCTGGGCTCGGTGTCATCCACCGTTGAAGTCTGCCTGTGATGCATTCTCTTCCTTGAAAAGTTGACTGGCGTCCCTTCATCATTCGTGTTTTGAGCAGAATCCGAAGTATGGAGCGGAGGCTCGATAGATGTGCTGTCGAAGATGTCGCTTCTGGGATCGTTCTCTTTGTTAAGATGCATGTCCTTCCGAGCTGTTAGCAACAATTGATGCAAGCCAATCATTGGAAGTCAACATACATGAGGCTCAGTTGAGCAGACGTTAACGGGAGCCATGCAGCGTTTCAACTGCAGCTCGCATCACCCGGTCGATTGGTGTGTAAACAACCGCGTCTTGGGATTCCTACGCTGTGAAAATGTATCGACAGAGAAATATATACTTAAGTAATGATGCTCAGACAGAAAGTAAAGAAGAATAGACACGAATATCTGCAGGTTGTCAAAGCGGCAAGGTAGATGGATCCTACTTCTTCAGACGGAATGTTTATTATTCTCCGTCATCACAGCGCAGTGGGTGGTGGGTGCTGCGAGTGACGATTCGGCCAATGGGGTTCGCGGCTGGTGGGCTGTGGCCCCTGCGTCAAAACAACCCTCTGGTTTGCTTTGCTGTCCGTCCACGTGCGAGGCTGACGATTGACTGGCTCACATCAACAAAACTGTCCTGTTTTGCGGCAGAGAGCGGCCTTATAGAACTTGTCTTTCAAGATTTCTGCACATGAAATCCTGAAAATCCATGTCACTTTCTTGCCCTTCGAACGCCTGTGAGCCCCCTATTCCATAGCTCCCTGTGTCTTGCCGCGGCTGGATGGTATCACGTAGGCATGCAGCGTACCTAGTTCCTGTGTACACATGTTACAATGTGGAATCAAATGCACAAGTAAATTGTAAGCCAAGTTCCTTAAGCGAGCTCAGATAGTTCTTCGATGCCTCTGCCCTTGGACGACGATAAATGGTCGCCTAACACGAAGATTCTATGAGAAATATTTGCCAGTCTTATCTTGCCCGAATTGGACTTTTCCGAAGTACGTCGCATATATGTCGAATAAAAGGCATCTGGGCTGCGAGACGTTGGTTTGAGAACGGTAGAATAGGGGTATTTCGCAACCCAAAACAAGCCTCATGGAAGCGAAGTCATTAAGAAAAAGTCCATCATCGGCCCCTAATACCGAGGGTTCGCAAAGATCCAAACAAGTGAAGATCCAAATGTCGATGGTTGAGCATAATATGAAATGTTGTCGCGTTGACTGCTTGTTGATGCTTTTCAATCCCAAACCTCCTCTTACACTCACTTCTCTCATCGCCTTCGAAACACCATTGCTACTCTCTTCTATTCCTTTAGACACCATTACACCTCAACTTCCGCTCACTGTTCGCCTCTTTTCCAACTTCCACTTGCCAAAAAAGATCCCAAATTGTGCTCCTTGAAAACGCCGCTCGCCAATTGAATGTAAATCCCAGGGATTCATTCGAATCACGGAAGTGAAGCAAAACTCCAATGACTCTAGCGCATGATGACTATGTCTAGCTCAGAATGGGGACGCGTCTCCGACGTTCGGTGCCGTCGGCTCGCCTGTAGCTCATGGCGGGCTCGGTATCGAACGATCCATCTTCATCTACGCCGCCATCAAGGCTGTAGGCAGCGTATGCCGGGTCATTGGCACTCGAGCTCGGTCGAGCACCTTGCTGAAGGCGCTGGTCCATGTGCTCGGTGTCGAAGGTGGCAGAATAGCTTCGCTTCGTTGCACCATTCGGCTGCTGCTGCATCGAGTACTTGGGAGGTGAAACCTCGTAGTAGCTGCTATGTGATGCCGATGCCTCGGCGGTATGTGCAGGATAAGTGGGCGAGAGGGTATTCTCAACCTTGGGCATTGGCGACGAAGCTGACGCCGATTGGTATGGAGCAGCCGATTGAGGTACTCCATTAGCCGTTTGAATTGGCTGAAGAGCTGGAGCCGGAGACATCTGCTGAGGTTGGCTATACGAGCTGCCGCTCACACTGCCATAAGAGATGGCGGTGTTATTGGAGCTTGGATACTGTGGCACTGTCGCCTGAGATGTAGCGGTGGCATGAGATGGGCCACTTGGTGGTCGTGGATACTCGACACTGTTGTGACGCTGATGGCTATGGTCGTACGACGGGAATTGTGGAGGCATGAAGTAGCCCTGATTCGACATGTTAGAGCCGGTTTGAGATGGATAGCTCTGCTGCTGCGAATATGTCGTTGGCGGTGGAGGCTGCATGTAACCCATCTGTGGTGGCGGAGGCTGCCAGTGATTAGGTATTTGACCAGCATTGTAGTTGGAATGAGGAGTCTGAGGTGTGAGAGGATTCGAATACTGCTGTTGGTAGCCAGGAGCCATCTCCATTGAGGACCTTCGTTCAGCACCATACTGGCTAGCATTGCTGCCGGAGCGTGGGCGATCAGCACCATCAGCCGCTGCTCGAGGAGTTCCGATGGACGCGGCTTGATTGTACGCGTCTGGAGTAGCCGACGCGCGATGGCGGCTGTACTCGTCGTCGTCGAAGTCATCAAAGTCACGGCTTGACTTGTTCTCACGTCGTCGCATGCGAACATCACGTCGGATCCTGACACGGCATCCTTGTTCTGCAACCATGCGGCTCAATGCCGTACTCTCAGTCAGACCAGGGAACTTCTTGGCGCTGAATACGGTGAAGGGAATCGATTTGACCTCTAGGCGATGGGACACATGAGCACTCTTCTGGATTTCGGCGTGCTGTGGTGTCTCGCTGTCCATGTCCTTCTGCTCCTTCAATTCTTCATACAAAGAGAAGCTAAGCCGGTATTTGCCCTCGTGGCGGACAGACAAATCCGGGAAGATGAAGTAACCGGCCGGTGCTGGGCGGTCGAGATATGCCATGCCGGCAACTGGAGTGCCAGTCAAGACGGGGAATGCTGGCTGAGAAGGCGGTGGAACGCGTCCTTGAGCGAGGTGGCGGGCATTCTCGAGCGTGGCGAAGAGAAAGAAGTTGGCATTGTATGAGAAGGTGATGTCCGTCTCGGCACTAGGGCCCTCGAAGATGCGAAGTTCGACAATCGGTGGAGGGTCGACGGGACGTCGATCGGCAGATGCTGTGGTCCAATGGTTAGTCGAACGCCGGAGCACGCAAAGAGAAGAGTGCTTACATTTGGCACCAGATCCACAGGCTCTAGCACGTTCAGGCTGCTGAATTACTCTCATGCGATAAGTGATCTTCTTGCCCTCCTTCGTGATCCTCGAAGACGAGCTTTCGGTCTCATTGGCGACCTGGATAATACCCGACGCGGACGCCATGATGAAAAAATTAAGCTAGAAGTCGACTTGCTGCGACGTCTAGTTTCGACAGTGGAGACGATGGTTCTATAATTGAGGTGTCAGGAGGGTATTGCGTGGTTGAAGATGGCTGAGGCGAAGCGGAACCGCTGATGAGGAGGGGGCTTGTAAGTTGCGTTCCCAGTCGGCTTCTGAAACCAAAGGGCACCAGTAGTCGGCGTTGACGTCGAGCTGAGGATGGATGAAACTTACGATGAACTACAATAGTGGTCGATGGCCAACCAGCGAGACGATATTACTAGAGTCTTCCAAAATCGTGGTTCTGGACGCGAATGTCAGCTTGGGTCCCATACCATGCTGGTGGGAGAGAGCCTGATTCGACGGGTCGCAGGCGGAGCCAATACAACCCGGAAACGAGCAATCGGCCAGCAACGAAGAGAGCGGTGAGCGTACCGGTGTTGGAAGGCTGATCAGCAACGAAGAAGAAGTCCAGTTGGTAGGATTTCGGGAGCGTGAGGGAGGGAGGGAGTCGAGAGAGCGCTGCAGTCGCCGCGTATCACTCAGACGGCTGGCGTGCGACAAAGAAAACAGCGGGTCGGACGGCGCTTCGCCTGGGTCGGCTCGCTGGTCTCGATCGACGAGAAGGAGTCGATGGTGCTCGACGAGAGGGCCGGTCGAGGAATTGAGGAGGTGGTGGAGAGGGAGAGAGGGTTGGATTATGAGAGAGTCGAAAGCGAGAAAAAACGTGTGCTGAGGAACGGGTGTCTTTTGGGTTTGGGGGTGGGTGTGGGAGGGAGGATGGGATGGCGGAGATGGAACATGGGGCCGGGTCCCAGAGCAGAAGAAAGCACTGGCAACGCGAATGCAATCTGCTCCACTAGCCGGGCAGGCTCATCAGTGGCTGCCGGCCTTTCCAACCAAGAGGAGTTGTGCGCTGCTGGGATGGCCGATGTGTGGAATAGGCTTTTTTGCTGGCTTGTTCCGTCTGGCGGGCTGCCTCCGTCGCACGCTAGGTTCTGGCTAATATGCTCTGCCTCACCCTGCTTCTTCGGATGAGTGATTTGGGCTTTATTGCACGGAAAGTTTCTTTGTTCCCTCGAGCATCGGATGCCGCTCCTCAATGTCTGACATACGCTCAGGGACTTGGCATCTAACTAGGCTGGGCGGCACACTCCAACGAGAATTGCATTTATGGAGCAGCAATTAATTAATATGGAGCGTCAGATCCGTCAATCGCACGCAAGCCATCTTTTCAATCGCATCGTCGCAGAAGATTCCTTTGCCTCAGCGAGCGTGGATACCCTTGCTTCTTCATGGCTTGCACCGCGCAAAACTGCGGATGGCGTTGGCGACTTTCCCGCCGGCACATGGCCTCATGGATGTGTCAACGGCGGGGACACTGCGAAGACCAGCATTAGGGAGAATATTCCCGTCATCCAGCTGCTACGCAAAACTCGGCGCCGCTGGCAAATTGCAATGGCGCTCCGGCACCCGGAGTGTGGAAGCGCCAGCCGGTACACTTTCAACTCGCCGGGTCGTGGGAATAAAGGGTCAACAAGCTCGCAGTCTGAAAAGTCGATGTGCACAGCATTCCAAATTATCCGCTGCGGAACGAGAACCGCCCACAGCCAAAACCCTTGACTCGGTTCTTTGCCGTGATACATGGGCAGCGAGCATGACCAATTCTGTCTGGCTGGCCTTGCGTTGGCTGTGCGTTTGCTGTGCGTTTTATGGGACCCGTCCCAGCCCTTCCTCCGATGGCCAGCGCCCAGCCACCAACCTCAGTCCCCAAACGGCCCTTCGAGAGCCAGATGGGAATGGCAATTGTTGGTCGACAAGGGGCTCCCTGCGTTGCGCATGGTGAAGGAAGCCATCTTGCATAAATTTGTGCTGCTGGCGATTGGCAAGCTGACCCGAAAACGAGCCACCGAACAAGGGCTTCTGCTCAGTGCCATCCTTTCCGCGTGCCTATCAGCGAACCGGTCGCGGCTGCACGGCGCCACGGTTTGGGAATGCCTCTTCCGGTGCGGCTGCTCGCCTGCCACCAGGACCTGGGAAAGCTGTGTATCATGTCACTTCGTTACCCACCCGCAAAGCACTGCGACTTCCGCATGCCAAGGCGCAAAATCGGATCTCAGGCCAGAAACTGCCGTCTTTTCCATAAAATTCTGCTTCTCCTCCCGTGCTCTGTACGCCAGAGTGCTGCCATTCCCATTCATCAACGGAATTGGCTGGCCCTTGCTGGGACCCGCTGAAACCCCATGGCATGGAAGAAGCCGCCACTACGCCGGGAGCTGTCGTCGGACGCCAAAAAGCAACGATCGGTAGCGCTGGCCCGTCAGGCGTTTGTCCTGGAGAAGAAAGTCGGATGGATGCTACCGTTCGAGAGCCAGGCTTTCCCCGTGGACCTGGAGTACAATACATGGCGCTGGTGCCACTGCGCCAAACTGCTGGCTTCGATGGCCCTTTGGCTGTCATTGGGCCAAGACGGTGCCGGCCATGTTCATCGACTTTCATCTCGCTTTTCTTCGCACTTCTTAGCTTCCGGACGCACTGGCAGCAGCGGCCAGCCAAACTCCTGGCGTCTACGTCGTACTACAAAGCGTATCGCGGATATCGGATCGTTCTGCATCTCCCCTTATTGGCCAAATTGCGAAACATTGTATAAGCATAGGGCTGTGCCGAGGTGTGCTCTGTGTGTGGATCAGTTCAAAGTCGGACCAAGAGCCTCCAATTTATGAGAGAAGCACGCCTGACATGTCTCTCTTTCAACGTCTAACAACCCGAATTGTAGGAATCGAGAATCTCGGCGAGAGAGTCGACAAAAGTTGCCCGAGAGAACTCTGTCCTTGCGCTTAATTTCTGTTGCAGGTTGCAACTCCTTACCTGGGTCTATAGGGTGTGTTGGCACCTTTCCTGCTTCGTGCGACCATTCCAATTAGCTGATGCATAATTACTCCGTGCTCTACGGCGGAATCCACAGTGGTGAAGCCGGGATATTCTGCAGCGTCTGTTCATAACTTTCGTTACCTTGCTTTCCTTCTGCCATTATTTTTTTTTGTTGATCTGATGGTGGTGAGAGCTCGTCGTATTTCTCTTTCTCACGCGCTTTCTTGCATATCAATCGTTTCGTTTTAAGATTTACAAGCCGACCGAGACCTTGTAGACCTTCATGTCGTACACTGATCCACCAGAGGGCTGCCGTCGGAGAATTTCGACCTGCGCGTACCTGAATCCATTTGCATTACTCTATGGTGGATCGCGACTGGGATGACTTTCGTGCGCCTTTGCGTTAACGTGAGTGACGTCCGAGCAGACCGTTATCGTTTCTCCACCTTTCAGAAAGCAGCTATCCTTGGATGAGCATGGCCGGAGGATACCAAGGCCAAATCACAGCGTAAAATGCTTCCACTCAGCCGCCACCATTCTCAAATCTTTCGATATGGCCCCATTATGCTATCAGGTATCCACTGCACTGGCAGAATGCAGAAGTCTCCGCCTGCGGCAACATAGTGTTTCACAGACATCGAACGCAGTGACTGCCAACTGGCTTCAGACTTTGTATTCTGTTTCTCTACCCACCTATGGCGGCTGTTTCGATGTCGTGATTCTTAGCCTTCTTATTAGCAAACACCGGTATTGAGCTTTGCGGCTCTGACAGCCGCGTTCGATTTTTGTTTAGCTGCGCTTGCCATCCTAGGAGTCTGTAGTCAGGTGTCTAAGAGATACAACGAGCGTAGATTGTTCATCGACAAAAGACAGACTGCATTCTTTACTGCACCTAGAAGCTATCGGCAGTGTAGCCACGAAAGCTTCGCTTACTCTTGCAATTGAATTTTTATGTACGACTTGCATTTCTACCTTTTTGAATCCACACAGATATTTTGGCCAACGTTCTTGAGTTTCCCGGTTGCTTGTGTGTTGAAGAGACCAGAGTCGCTCTTCCTAACCGTTCCATACCATTATCAGATGTGACCTCGTTCACCAATCGATGACTTCTTCTGAGAAGATAACCGCAATAATTGCTTCGCTTCAGTCTGTCCACATTTCAAAGAGCAGGAACCATACACTGGCAATATAATGAAGGGTAGTGTACGGCTTCGCGGTGAGGAGTTACCTTCATTAACTGGCACGATGGCAAGGAAAATACTGAACCCGTTTTGATACTTGAGCAAAGCTGAGAAGTTGCAGCTTAGAGACCGATCATGGAAATCGTCAGTCTCCTTTGTGTTCAAGCGTTGAGATTCCTCTGTCAAACTCTTTCCTGCGGAATGGTTGCGATTGCGTGAAGCGGGATGAGGTCTATAATATACAAAACGCAGTATTTACAGAAAATTCATATCATGCCAACTACTCGGAGCACATATTAATGAGGATTTTTGTATTCGAGGCTGTGGTTGCGAATTATTTGCATAAGCTTTGAAATCAATCGATGTTCATGAGTCGAAGATCTCATCTTAGCCGATCCCATTCCGAACCAAGTCAAAGGCCGCCGAGCCGCATCTTGGAGACACAGCAACCACGGAAAGCGCTTTGCGAACAGCATTGCGCCCCGATATCCACGCCCTTCCACTCTTCATCCAGTCCTCGAGGACTTACAAAGCGACTGTCACTGTCGAAAAAGAGAAGGCCGCTCGCAAAGCTCCGTTGAAGCGGATAAGAGTCGCAACCTCCCTTCTTTACAAATAGGGACTACGAACCGTCCAACCTCCATCTGCAACATCTCGATCCTTCAACGACCGTTACCTTAGAATTCGACGCCGCCGGATATCCTATAAGCACGTCTATTGATGTTTATTGTGTAATCGCCGCCAACGACAGATCACCGAGCGTCTGCTGAACACACGTAATATCCATCGCGACAGCCCTCCCAAAGGCCAGTCGCATCACAAGGACCGTGTGGATGTGTACACATTCATGCTACAGCAAGTGAAACGCCTCTGGGTGCATGGGAAGGGCAGACCGTTGTTGTCGTGGGCATTTGGGCCTGGAGTCGCTTAGTGGCTCACAATCTCTGCTCATCGCAGACCTTTTTACTTCTCCGACCGTAAAAGGGCCCGAAGTGGTTTGACAGCGCAGGCTTGCCCAACATGACCGACAGCGACGAGGACGTCAAAGACCCGAAGTTTGCCGGAGATGAACCGAAAATGAAACCTGATGATGAAATGGGCACCGAGCCGTTCGCAAATGGCGATGGAGCACCTTCACTCCTGCAAGACCTTCCGCACATCTCGAAGAGCCGCTCAACCTCACAATCTCCCGTCAAGAACGTCAAGAAGGAGTCGGGCACGAGCACCCCGCTTGATGCATATTCTTTAGAAGCTACTATCGGTGGGGAGGTCACGCTCAAGATGGAGCCTGGAAAAGGTCCAAAGCTCACACGAACAACCTCCCAAAAAATCCCAGCAAGGCCACCACCGCTGTTTCTAGACGAACCGAATAGGACTGAAGAGGCATGCCAGAGCTTCTCCGTGATTTATGACTGTGAATATGCTAATAAATCACTCGGCTTGACTGAAGATGAAGGCCTGGATGATGTTCAGTGCGAATGTGACGAGGAGTGGGGTAAGTCAATAATAGCAATCTTCTTTGAAGTTGTTCAGTTTGCTGACTATTTGGACAGACTCTACTACAAAAACGAACAGAGCCTGCGGCGAAGATTCCGACTGCATCAACCGTGCAACTAAGATAGAATGCATCGCTGACTGTAGATGTGGCCGCGACTGCCAGAACAAACGCTTCCAGCGCAAGCAATACTGCTCCGTCACGGTCTTCAAGACAGAGAAAAAGGGCTATGGCCTTCGCGCCGATTCAGATTTGCGAGCAAACGACTTTATTTTCGAATATCTCGGTGAGGTCATTGGTGAGAATGCCTTCAGCCGGCGGATGCACCAGTATGACGAGCAAGGCATCAAGCATTTCTACTTCATGTCCCTCAATAAGGGTGAATTTATCGACGCTACAAAGAGAGGCAATCTCGGTCGGTTCTGCAATCATTCCTGCAACCCAAATTGCTACGTTGACAAATGGGTGGTGGGAGACAAGCTTCGGATGGGTATCTTTGCCGAACGCAACATCAAAACTGGAGAAGAGCTTACATTCAACTACAACGTTGATCGCTATGGTGCGGAACCTCAGCCATGCTATTGCGGCGAACCAAATTGCACCGGTTTCATCGGAGGTCGTACTCAAACCGAGCGAGCAACCAAGTTGTCGAACGCTACTATTGAAGCACTTGGTCTTGAAGATGGTGACGATTGGGATATCGCCGCTGCAAAGAAAGCTAAGCGCTCGCGGAAGACTGGCGAAGCCGACGAAGAATATGTCAGCGACGTCAAGCCTAAGACTCTCGAAGAAGATGCGGTCGCAAAGGTCATGGCCCAGCTCATGCAGAAGAAAGAGAAATGGATCGTTGTCAAACTTCTCGAACGTATACAGACGGCAAGAGATGAGAAAGTCTTCACCCGCGTGGCGAAGATGCACGGTTACCGTATTCTCAAGTCTGTATTATCGACGTTCATGGAAGATGCAAACGTTTGTTTGCAAGTCTTGGATGTCTTGTTCAAGTTTCCTCGTTTGACGAGGAATAAGATCCAAGACTCCAAGATCGAAGAAGTCGTAGAGAGGCTCAAGACACACGATCACGAACGAGTAGCGAAACAGGCGACGGAAATTCTCGACGTTTGGAGCAAGTTGGAGCTCGGTTACCGCATTCCTAAGAAAAATCCGAATGATCCTAGTAACATCACTCCAATTCCACGCGACGATTGGCGTGGAAGAAAACGAGAACGGACCAAGTCGCCTTCACCACCTCAAGGGCCTGCCGCACCGTCTGGACCTAGGAGCAATGTACCTCAGCGTAATGCAAACTTCTACCGACCTCCTCGACCGTTTCCACCTCGAAATCAGCAACGTGCCATGCTTCCTGCCGGATGGCATCAGAGCCAGGACGAACGGGGCAAGCCATACTACTACGACGCAAGTGGCCGCACACAGTGGGATGTCCCAACGGCACCTGCAGCCGAACCGCCTCCACCTCCGCCGAAGGCTCTCACACATCAAGAAAACCTCCAGCGTATTATCGATGAATGCACTAAAGAACAGCCAGTCAAGCCAAAATCGACTCCAGGAGCTACTCCGCAGACCCCTGCGGAAGCATCCGCGCCAGCTGACAAGAAAAAACCATGGGAATCTTGGAACTCGGTCAGAAAGCAGCAGGAATATGACCACCGCGTCATTCAACCGCTCGTTCAGGTAATCCAAGATAAGTACAAAGGAAAATTGCCTGCAGAAGAAGTGAAGCGGCTTGGTAAAGAACTACGCAGAGTGGTAACTAAGAGCCATTTCAAAAAGCAGCTTGTCAAAGATCCTACGAAACCTCTCGATGGAAAGCTAAAACACAAGACAGTTGAACATATGAAAGAATATTTCAGCAAAGCGCATAAAAAGTGGTTCAAGCATGAACAAGCTAGGAAGGCCGCACGCGGCAATACGAAGCCAGGCAAATCAACAACTCCGCCTTTACCCGAAAGTCCGAAACTAGAAGATGAAGAGAATGAGGACGCGGATCCTGATATGCCAGCTTGGCAAGGAGATGCAGATGAAGATGATGGTATGTTTCAGATGTCGAGATTCAACGAACATCTCCCTAACTTCCCAGAAATAGAGCACTCCCTTAAATCTCCCTCTAATCACCCAGAAAACAGTTCACACACGCCGCCCATGGATACACCAGCACCGAATGAGAACTCATTTGTTGGCCGGCCACCACCACCTCCACCACCTCCTCACTCTGAAAATTCGTCACCATTCGATGGAGAAGAAGACCAGAACGGTGATTTGGACATGTCTGTCATCCCACCACCTCCTCCACCGCCCCGAGACGACGATGTCGAAGAGTCACCAGTTAAGCAGGAAGATGACAACGGATCAGTGGATGTTTATGCGGATGTGTCAGCTTCCGAATTGAAGCGAAAGTGGGACGATAACAGTGCTCTAGCTGCTGAAGAGGATATGAAGATTAAAAAACTGAGAGCAATGGACGAGAGTGCACTTCCAAAGGTGAATGGTATTCATAGAAGCGAGGAAGTCTCGGTGGGTATCAAGAGGGAATCAAAAGCAATGGACGGCATCATTCCAGGAGATGGGAATAGTATGCCGATGAAGAACGAAGGGCCAAAGTCTCACTCCAACGGAGTTGACAATGGTGGGCAGTGATTGTGCGCGAAGTTCGATCAAATCAAATCTTCAAGCTTTGCACTCATGCCGATAGGTTTCGATCAAGAGTCACGAAGGTGGACAAATGTGGAGAACGAAAGGCTTAAAGGATGCGGCTAATACATGCTGTAACATTATCTCAGTGTACAAATCAAGGCACGCGGCGAACAAGGATGGTATCGCGGGAATCAGCAATACTAAGGGCTTCTTGCTAAAAGCCGGACGATTTATGTCTTCTGTGCTGGGTCATTTCTTGAAGCGGAGGACTGGACGTTTGACCGCGCTGTATTTTGAAAGCCCGGTGGGAATAGGAGCAGAGAGCATCATCATCATCTTCTTCGGTTTCCATCCATGTGCAGCGTACAATAATAACAGAGATTTTCGAACAGTCATAAGTTTCGTAAGGTGGTGGTGAGTTTGGTGATATCTCTCGCATGCATTCACTTGGTACGGCAAAGCGCGGGCGCGTCGTCTGCCGCATCGTGCAGATATCAAACAAAGGCCCTGACACATCGCCCCGCAACCACCATGGCATAGGAAAAACTTATCGTGGAACATCTGACCGGACTCATTATCGATCTTTTTGTTCTGAACGGTATTTCCACTTATTTCTTCCTACACTCTTCTTCAATTGAATCATCCAGCAGGACGATAACACTCCTCTCCGCTCACTTGTCTCGTTGATATACAAACGTCATAACTATTCCCGTAGCTCTGAGCTCCGGAAAGCGGGTTAACGCGGCAATGGCATCTTTTACACGTTCAGCCGGTCGTTTGAGGCCTCTTGCAGCTCAATTGACACGAAATCCTATCCGCCAATATGCATCCGCAGCAGTAGCAGCTTCTGCTCCTTCGAATGGCGAGCAGCCCTTTTTTGCAGACGAGCCTCGAGGTCCCATTGTCTCAACTGCAATTCCGGGTCCAGAGAGCGTAAAGGCCATTGAACACCTCACAAAGGTGTTTGACACGAAAAATTTGAATATGATGGCAAACTATCAACAAAGTTACGGCAACTATATTGCCGACCTCGACGGCAATGTCTTGCTGGATGTCTACGCTCAGATTGCTTCGATCCCAGTGGGATATAACAACCCAGCTTTAATCCTTGCTGCTACTTCCCCGGAAATGGTCAGCAGCTTGGTCAATAGACCTGCTCTCGGCAGCTTCCCACAGAGCGACTGGGCCGACATCCTGGAGACAGGCATCTTGAGCGTCGCCCCGAAAGGCACCAACCAAGTCTTCACCGCGCAAGCTGGCTCTGATGCGAACGAACTCGCATATAAAGCCGCGTTTATGTGGAGGAGGAGTCACGAACGTGGCGGTCCACACGTCGACTTTACCCCGGAAGAAATACAAAGTTCGATGGAAAACAAAAGCCCAGGTTCTCCACAGCTCAGCATTATGTCATTCAAGTACGGTTTCCATGGCCGTCTTTTCGGCAGCTTGTCGACGACTCGTAGCAAACCCATCCACAAGGTCGATATTCCGGCGTTCGATTGGCCACAGGCACCTTTCCCAGCATGCAAGTATCCGCTGGATGAGCATGCCGAGTATAATGCAAAGGAAGAACAACGTTGCCTCGACGAAGCCGAGAAGTTGATGACAACATACCACAATCCTGTCGCAGCCATCATCATCGAGCCTGTTCAGTCAGAGGGAGGCGACAACCACGCGTCGCCTGCCTACTTCCGCAGTCTCAGGGCATTGACGCGCAAGCACAACATCCTCATGATCGTCGACGAAGTTCAGACTGGTGTAGGCGCAACAGGCAAGTTCTGGGCACACGAACACTGGAACCTCGAGGATCCACCAGACATGGTGACGTTCAGCAAGAAGGCGCAGACGGCGGGCTACTACTACGGGCGCCACGACCTGCGGCCAAATCGACCCTACCGCCAGTTCAATACGTGGATGGGTGACCCGGCCCGCGCTCTTCTGTTCCGCGCTATCATCAAGGAGATCCAGAGGTTGAACCTCGTCGAAAATACCGCTGTTACGGGCGAGTATCTGTACAACGAGATAGCTAAGCTGCAGGCCAAGTATCCGAACGAGATAGTGAATCTGCGAGGAAAGGGTCAGGGCACATTTTTGGCGTTTGACAGTCCACGGCGCGACGAGGTGCTGAAGAAGGCCAAGGCCGTCGGGATCAACATTGGTGGTTCCGGCGAGAGTGCCGTAAGACTGAGACCGATGTTAATTTTCCAGAAGCATCATGGTACGATCATTTCCGAGACATGTCGTTCCGAATACAGAAGAGCTAACGAATCATGCAGCTGACATCTTACTTGACGGGCTGGGGAAGATCTTCGAATCCTAAGGCGATGCCGGACCGGACCTGCATGGACTTTCCACTCGATTTGAGCGAAAAGTGGTCTAGGCTTGGTGTTGTGAGACTCAAAAAATGAGTTCATTAGCGGGTGCCATTTACAATTGCAGAGCTGTCTTATGATCAATGGGCTGGTATATCGAGACGAATTCCATGGCTTTGCTCCACAGCCCAAAAGTTCGGAAGCCATGGAATTCAGCGATTACGACAACTCTCCTAGCAAAGTTTGAGCAACAACCGCCTGAAATATCTATGGCAAAATATAATTCCCTCTACAGCATATTATTTTGTTCAATGTCGGCCAAGTACGACCGACCGAATTTGCAGACTTCTTTTTCGGCGTTCCTCGGTGGTCTCGTGATTCAAGTTCAGCTTCTGCCCTACGATACTTCATCACGGAAACCAAACTCATCAATCCCACAAGGTAGTGTTTACCGCTCAAACGTTATGTATACATTAGCATGATCTTACCGGCCGTATGAGCAAATAGGCATAGACGTACCCGCTTTCGCCAACTAACACTACGGCTAATCGGCTTCAATATGGGCCTGAAAGGGTTTGCGAGCGAGATCGCTTTCCGAACCTTGGACAGAATGCCGCCAACGGATATGTAACCGTCAACGGATCAATTAACGCGATTTAGCAGTCGGAAATGTGCGTCCTAAACGTGCAATACCTCATTGTTGAACACGTTCTTTCTTTTGTATCTTCGTCTTTCCAACAGGTTGAAAATTTTCGTTCAGCATTGCCCCAATCCCTTCATTACTCCTGTCATTGAGCCTATCCTGGCAGTTTATTTCCGGAGATCTCCAAATAGAGATATTGGCCACTGCAGGCTTTGCCATTGAACATTGAAAGGTCTTTCTACTTTAAAACAGTCATAGATTCGTTCCTAGACCATCTCATCAAATTCAATGTCCAACCAACATGACCGACACGATCTCTCGTCAACCGACTTGTGAGTCGATATCATCAAAACATGAAGCAGAGGATCTTGATATCGAAAAGCAAACCTCCGATTCGACAAATGCAGAGCTTCCAACCCAACTGCACCATACTCGCAGCCATGTCACGAACCATGATATGCCCGTGCTCGAGCTGCATCCGACCAATGCCACGACGGACGAGATATACAACAAGTTTTCCCCACGCCGCAAGGCTCTCATCACGTTCGTCCTCGCCTGGTGCGGGTTCCTCGCACCTATCTCGTCCACAACGGTGCTCTCTGCGGTGCCAGAAGTAGCAGCGAGCTTCTCAACGACCGGCGACATCATCAACCTAAGCAACGGGCTATACCTAATCTTCATGGGTCTCAGCCCGTGCATCTGGGGCCCGCTGGGGCAAGTGTACGGGCGGCGGCGGACCTGCCTGTCAGCAGCCGTGCAGTTCACAGCGTTCAGCGTGGGGACGGCGCTGGCGCCGTCGGCAGCCGCATTCTTCGTGTTCCGCGCGCTGACGGCGTTCCAAGGGACGGCCTTCCTCATCGTCGGCGCGTCGTGCATTGGCGACGTGTTCCGGCCGACGGAGCGCGCCACCGCGCTGGGCTGGTTCCTGTCCGGCACGCTCATCGGCCCCGCCTTCGGCCCCTTCGTCGGCGGCATCATCGTCACGTTCCGCTCGTGGCGCGACATCTTCTGGCTGCAATCTGCACTGGCGGGCGCCGCGCTGCTGCTCGTGGCGGCCCTATTGCCAGAGACGATCCACCGCAAGCGCTCCGACGAGCTGCGCGGGCTGGCGATGCGCGCGTACGCCGCGCGCATGTGGGCGTGGACGAACCCGGCGCGGGTGGTGGCGCTGTACCGCTACCCGAACCTGGCGGTGGTGGGGCTGGCGTCGTCGTCGCTCGTGTGGAACATGTACTCGCTGCTGACGCCGATCCGCTACGTGCTGAATCCGCGCTTCGGCCTGACCACGCCGCTGCAGTCCGGCCTGTTCTACATCGCGCCCGGCTGCGGCTACCTGCTTGGCACGTTTGTTGGCGGCCGCTGGGCCGACCGCACCGTGCGTGTCTGGATCCGCAGGCGCAATGGTGAGCGCGTGCCTGAGGATCGGCTAAGGTCCGCGCTGTGGGCCATGGGTGCGGTTATTCCCGGCTGCATTCTGGTGTACGGCTGGTCGGTGGAGAAGGCGGTGGGTGGTGTGCCGCTGCCCGTCATCGTCATGTTTATCCAGGGCATTGCGCAGCTCTTTTGCTTTCCCGCGCTCAACACGTACTGTCTCGATGTCATGCAGAAGCGAAGCGGCGAGGTTGTCGCCGGCAACTACATGGTGCGGTATCTGTTTGGTGCCGTGGGAACAGCCGTCGTCTTGCCGGCCATTGACGGTATTGGCGTGGGATGGTTCTCGGCGATTAGCGCCCTGTTCTTGGTTGTTTCAACTGTTGCGGTCTACTTTACGACTTTGTATGGGCGACAGTGGAGAGAGAATGTTGATGAAAAGAAAAGAGCGAAGATGGAACGAAAGGCTGCGCAAGAAGCGGCTCGGACTGAGGAATCGAAAGCAGAGAAGAGCCAGGATGAGAATGAGAAAGACGTCGTTTGATTTATAGCTGTTCAGCGTTTCATATGCCCTTGCATTGTAGCATCGGGCTGCTTTAGGCGTTCCATCTCTTGGCAAGGCTGGCTGGCAAGGCTAGGACAGGTCACGTGAGCATAATTTCGCAGCTCCAACTTGTCCTTTCGATGGATGACATTCGGCGCAATTGCAGGATTTAAAGATGAACATAACATCAGACTGAAAAGCTAGATACCGCTAGACTATGAGAGAGTAATTGGAATACGTAATTACATTACAACCAGTCGTGCTATCCAGTTCTCTATGTATCTGGCCACGCCTATCAGAAACTTTTCAAAAACGTCTTACGTCTAAGGAGCGTAGTGTCCCGAATGCAACATTCATGCAAGTCGTAGACAGTCATAAGGAGCGTAAGTCGCCTCTATCGTTCAATTTCGGCAACGCCAAAGAAGCAAGTAGCACAAATTTCAAAAACAAAACATCGGGTTTGAACCGGCTTTCTCCGTTCAAATACATCGTATGTACAAGATGCTCTTAGGATTGAGAGATGAGACAGCGACGCACACCGATTTTAAGGGTGTTTACAAGACGAGGTAGCCCATGGCGATGGCCAGGCCGAGAAGTCCTCCAGCAGCGAGTTCGGGCTGAGCGACAGAGGCAGCACCGGTGAACTGGGCGGCAGCGGACGAAGTCGGTGACGGAGAGACGTAGCTGGTATTAATAACAGGAGCAGGCGTGGTGGTGGTTTGGGCAGTCAACAATGGGACGATGCTGGTCGAGCTGCACGGAACGTACTGCGGCTGTCCATCGCTGATTTGGTAGACAACGCACGACGACGGCGGAGGCGAATAAATGCTGGTGGTGGTCGACGGGCAGGGTTTGTACTGCGGTTGGCCGTCGGAGATTTCGTAGACGTCGCAGGTGGCAGTGGTCGATGTAGACGGGCAAGGCACCCATTGCGGCTGGCCATCGCTGATCTGGTAGACACCACAGGACGAGCTGCTGTTGGCCCACGCAGAAGCGGTCGAGGCGAAAGCGGCTACGAGGCCGAAAGCGAAGGTAGTGGACTTCATGGTTTATTCGATATTTGACGAATTGGCGAACCGGTTGGAGTTATCGAAGTTACTCAAAGTGATGTGTTGGCCTCCAAGAGCGAACGAAGGTTGATAACGAAAGAGAGCCAGTGGCTTGCCGAGAGGGCGCGATTTAAAGTTCAATCGAACGAACTGGCTTTGCCGGGCTTGCAGGTGGAGTATTGAATGTTTGGAATGACTAGGGAAAAGAAGGGGGAGTGAGCGATCTTTATTTCTGCCACGATCCGAGATAATCAACGACAATCCCACCAGCGATTCCGTCCGGCCACCTCAGAAAATGGGTGACGAATCGATATCGGGGCCGGCGAGAAGGAAAGGTTACTGGTTCATCACGAGAGCATTAGGCATAGGAGGGCTTCGAGCGGGACCGGGTAGTGCATGGGATGGGCGGGCATGGTTCTGCTCTGATCGCTGATTCTCTCGCTAGTTTAGTTCTTCCATTTACTTTCCCCGCAGAAAGCGTGTGGTGAGCTGGTGCGTGCGAGAGTAACATCGCGGCGCCAATGACGTGAGGTCCAAGAAAGATAAAACACGCGATGGCTTTTCGTGTCTGGAACACCCGGCCGAACGACTTTTGCTCGCAGAATGCATTACGGCGAAAAGGGAAAAAGGAAAACTGGAACCGTGGACGGCAGCAGGGCCGGCGGCCAGCGGTTGCAGATGTGATGGGATGATGGAGGGCCGTTGTGGCATACGATGAGGTAGGTTTGGTGGGTTTGGTGCGGTGATCTCTGCCGACGCTGCATCGAATGCCTGCTATCGTATCGATAGGCGCAAGCCGCGGCCCAACGCCCAGCCCGTCCATCACAACCCATGGCGCCGAAGTCAGAGATTGAGTAACGAGTGATTGCGGTACTTACGTCGGATGTGATGGCCGACGGAACAACAAGCTCTGCGACTCGTCCACATGGCAAGTCCTTGTGTCATACTGTGCTCGAAAAGATGAGCTTGCCCGTGGCTGTGTGGTATCGACGGCCACGCATCTGGTACTTCGGTCGTTTTGACACACGAGATAACAGCCAGCCAGACAGTAAAAAGGCCAGATAGAGAGAAAGATAGTGAGCGAGCGGCTGCGTATGCCGCTCATCCCGCTCATCCCGCTCGCAAGACCAACGGCCCAAGCTTCCTTTGGCAGAGCTCTTCCTTCAGAGACTTCTGCAGCACGCCTGCTTACCCCCCGCCCAGCCCCATCATCTGCGCTGCAACCTATCGTATCGCCACTCGGCTTTTGCCCTCTGTTATGACCCATGCTGAGTTGCTCTCAACCTTTTCTTACCGTTACCTTGCCCCTCCGACCTTCCTCTCTTTCGTTTCGTTTCATTCGCTGACCTCTAAGCACTACACTCCGCTGAGTTCCGCCGAGTTCTTCTGAGTTCTTGGGGCCTTCGCGGCCCATTCGGACGTCAGTGGCGCCCTTGCGTACTGGCTTACCAGAAAACAGTTTCGCGGGCCTTTGTACCGTGGCTCTCTGTGAAATCTTCATCCGATCTGGTCGTACGAGCTCGGAGATGGCCATTGCGGTATCGCCATGAATTTCGATCCCAGAAGATCTTCCGAGTGATGAGAGTGACGGTCAGACTAAGATTCTTCCTAACCAGATGCTCGTCTACCCTTGATCAAAATCCTTCCGTCGGTTGAGTTTTCTGCCCAGAATCAATAGATGGCTGTGTCCAGAAGTGGAATGTAGTCCGTCGATGAGCCGCAAGTAGTAAGCGTCTGGCATGTATTCAGAGTACCTTATCGTAGAGCATTGATTGCTAAGAGTGCTTGTAACTATGTACCATGACTATATCGAATGCACGTCGGCTCGTCTCGCAATCATTGAGCCTCAATTGCAAAAGCGAAAGCAATACCGGTGCTCTGAAGCGAGGATTGGATCTTGTGTAGCACGACTATTCCTCCGATATTGCGCTCCAAGACTCGAAAATTAAAGGTAAGCAGTCTCCAACTGGCCATGAGTATATTTTGCAATCCAGCTAGCTGCTTTCCAAGCCCTTCTCATCGAATTTTTCTTGACAACGGACTTTTTCATCTACTCATTCGCAAGAATCAAGAGTCAATTTCTCATCCGATGACAAACGGCATGGCGTAAATAGCGAAATCGGCCTGTCGTGATCTAGTTGCAGAGCGCAACTACTTCTGCTTGGCCCCGCACAGTCGGGAATTGCCAATTCCTAAATTCCAAGGCCGTCTCTTTTCATACAGTCATTCATATCAGTCTTCCAGTCCGCAGCATCCCAATTCATTCAGCGCCGCACAACGACCTCACCCGCCAACCCAAACCCGACCACCACTCCCCAAACCAGCCACCATGTCTCCGGCCTCACCGAGCGAGCCCATCCCGCAGCCACTCATCACCTCGATCCGGCACTCCTCGCGGCTCCTCGTGCGCGAGCTGGGCTTCACGAGCACCTCGCTAGCAGGCACCGCGCTGTCGGCGTCCGCGGTGCACACGCTGATCGAGCTGGGGCGGGCGTCGCTTTCGGCGGCCGCCCTCGCGCCGCTGCTGCACCGCGACAAGTCCAGCACCAGCCGGTTGGTGCGGCGGCTGGGGGCCGCGGGCCTGGTGCTCGAGACGCCGTCGCCGCGCGACGGCCGCGAGAAGGTGCTTGCGCTGGCGCCGGCCGGCCGCGAGGCCCTGGCTGCTGTGGACGCGTTTGCGGTTGCGGGGGTGGGTGGGGCGTTGGCGGGCGTGCCGGTGGAGGAGAGGGAGGCGATTGAGAGGGGCTTGAGGCTGTATGCAGCTGCGTTGAGGAGCGCGAGGGTGGCGGCTGAGGCAAGGGGTGAGGCTGAGGGTGAGGTGGTTGTGAATGGAGTATCTGCTGCTGTGAATGGAGTGAGGTGCAGCAGTGACGATATCGCTGTTGTCGCGGGATACAGGGCCGGGATTGTGGCACGCAGCGTTGAGATGCATGCTACCTATTATGCTGAGCATCATGGGTTTGGCCGTTCCTTTGAGACCGAGCTAGCAATTGGCTTGGGCCGGCTGGTGCGTAGGCTTGATGACCCTGGAGTCGAGGCATGGGCTGCTATTGATGGGGATGGGAAGATTGTAGGCACCGTGTTCGTCGATGTTGTCGATGCTCATGACGCTGAATTTGAGAATTGGAAGCATGAAGATGAGGTGGCCAAGATCGCGCATCTCAGGATGTTTATCGTTGAACAGGGGCTGCAAGGAAAGGGTGTAGGAAGACGGTTGCTGGTGGAAGCAATAGCGTTTGTGGATGCTGTAGGTTACGCGGAGACAAAACTTTGGACATTCCGTGGTTTAGAGGCTGCGAAGAAGCTGTATGAGCGATTCGGGTTTATAATGGTCCAGGAGGAGTTCGGTAATAGGTGGAGTACGCCTGTGCATGTGCAGTTGTGGGTTAGGAAACGTGGTTCTGGTGATGCAGCGTTTATGGCTAGCTGAGCACATTCCAGGAGTTTTGGAAGAAAGAGTCCGAAGTCTAGATGCATATGGCTCAAAGAATTCATTACTCCATTTAGAGATGATATTCAATTTGCTACCAAAGCGCCGTCCTTTCAGAACCGATGCGGTGACCATCTGGGAGTACAAAAGTATCGAGTCCAGCCGCACTCCAATACCACCGCATAATGTAGACTTGAAAGATACTACCTTGAGAGCGTCAATTTCGAAGACTTAGGACTTCTTTCCTCCAAACACCCCGGTAACTGTACTGCCAGCACTGGAAAGATAGCTTCCGCCAGCCTTAGCGCCGTCCTGAACTGCTCCAACACCTTTGGACGCAGCATCTGTCACTGGTTGGGTGGCTTGCTGGGCTGTAGAGGTGTATGATTTCGGAGGTGGCTGCGATCTAGAGTTGGCTTGCTTAGACTCTTCCTCAGCTTGATTAATCATGGACCTAGTCTGCTGAATCGGCTTCGACTGCTCAGTCTGCTCGGTGTCAGGCTTACTCTCCACGTCGGGTTTCTCTTCAGCATCAGTTTTCTCTTCAGCATCTGCTTTCTCTTCCGAATCAGGCTTATCACCTGCGTCTTTCTTGCCACCGATCATACCACCGACATAACTAGCCGCGCCCTTGGCACTGTTGTACATCGAGCTCCCAGCTCCGGAGATGTACGAGGTCGTGTTGGTTAGATAACCGCCTCCGGCCTTTGCTGCCTCCTCGCCGCCAGTCAGAGAGCTGGGTAGGAAATTGCCGTTTTCGTCTTCACCACCTCGTTCGGCACGGTTTACACCGTCTTTCGACATGATATCACCGACAGGTTGGAGCAAACCACCTTTGCCAATCTGATTGCTAACCAGGCTGTTCACGTCATCCTGCAGCGCATCGACACTCTCGATGCCAGTGACTTTGGTCTTGTCAAGTTGCTCTGTGCTATGATATCAGTAAATGTGATCACGGTTCGTGTCATGGTCGATATAGTGGAGAATAGACGCAAAGACAAACTGGAAAGAGGGAGGTCGTACTCTTTGTAACATAGGATGCCTTATTATCCTTTGTGAACCAACTTAAGTACTGGTCCTCGATCCATGGAATCCAAGAGTCATATAATTCCTTTCCCTTTTCCTTTACGTACTCTGCATAGCCGCGTTTGGCTTGTTCCGTTTGCTCTAGAGTAAGTTTGGATGCGTCGACTTTTTGCTCCTCCTTCTCTGTGGATTGCTGGACTTGGTTTTCGTCGGCCATTTTAAGAAATTGATGAGTACGAAGTATGTAATCTCAGTATCGTAGCCTTCCACCGCCGGGTTTGGCGGCACTCGTGGGCTGTGACGTATTTGAAGCAGAATCCATGAGGATAGGGAACTAGCGTGATATCATCTGCTCCATTCTCAACTGAGCAGAGTGCTAGAGGTAAGCAGCAGAGGGGCTGGCCTCGAAAAATCAACATCATAGCCCTCTATATGGCGATCGTGCACCCTCTCCCACGAGTCCAGTTGCTTCGGAGTCTGCGATCACCACATCGCGAAGTAGGAGTCAATTGCGCAAGCCACAACACCTAGAGAGCTACCAACTATAGCTCAAAATACGCGTACTGATCTCAGCTACTACCTCATTAAGTCATAATTAATTTGGCCTACAATTGATGAAGATATTGACGAAATATGGGACTGGCCTGCATCTAGATTTGGGGCGTGGAGGTGCAGTGGAAACGTCTAGGGTACCCTATCGTAAGCCCTTTGCAGCTTCCTCTACATCGCTTCCGCAGTCACATATAAGCCAGATGCACCCATCTACCGCCTTTAATCACCTATCGGACCTGCTCGCGTTGAGAAATCCTTGTATGCATCCACCAAGTCCTCTGGAGAGTTGATGCTTGTGAGCGAACTACCGAATGCCAGTGGAATTTACCATGCAAAAAGCCTCCACTTCTAGTTCAAAGGCACAAGCTCCTGCTTTCTCCCTCGCGACCACCGCAACAGCAGCCCTCACGTCATAACACATTCCCGATGATCCACGCATACTGCTGACAACTCTTATCACATTATAGTCGGGCCTAGACGCTTCGTTCAATATGGTTTTTCGTCTTAACCAAGTTCGGGAGGCAAATCAAGTACTATACTTTCTTCTGTCTGTTCACGAATCATACCATAGTAGTAAACTAGGCTCTAAGCTCGGTAATTATCGCTGCATGCCTAGGTCAGGCGTTGGTTGCGTTAGAACCATCCAAATTATCTGCTCAATCTAATGGAGTAACAGTCCGCACTCGTTCAATACCTGAACATGGTTCCGCTAATACAGAAGAGATGATACCCCAGATTTTCTCAACACTAGCATGATCCGAGGTTTCAGCGGCTAATCTAAGAAGCGCGAGCATCGTATAAGCGGCGTCGTTCCCAGAGATGTGGAAACGCTTCGCCTTAATATCAAGATGCCAACACAAGCTACTTAGCCGAAATGTTCGGCCATATAGCGCGTATGCAATCTTTTGAGTGTCAAAGACTGCGACGACGGGGGGAAAAGTATTAGGGTCGAAATCCACTTTGCTTAGACAGCGAAGATCGTTTTCTATGTCGTGGCCAACTAGGACAAGTGGCCTGTACAGAGTATCGTTGGTAAGCTGCGATTGTATGTTGGTTTCAGAGTCGGAAATGATCTTCGCACAAACAGGTAAAAAGCTTTGGAGACCGCAGCAAGTATTTCCAGACGTGTGATGACGGAAAATTCGTGTCAATGCCTGCTTTAACTCGACTCTGTTTGAAGTAGGGATACGGTAGATTTCACCAAAACGGAAACCATTTTTGGCTCTCCGCTCTTGCCACCGTGTTCGTGAGAAAAGGTAGTTGTGCATGGATAGAATAGGATGGGTGTGATTCTTATCGTTACGAAGAAGGCTTGCTAGACACCGACTATCGAGGATGGAAACACCAAATTCAGAGGGTCCGTTGTCTGGACCAGCGCAACCGAGATCGATAGAGAAGAAGATGGCATCGTCATGGGTCGATTGTTGGACGGTATCGTGCGCGGAAAGCGGATTGAAAATTCTTCGCAAATCCTCCGCGATGAGCTCGGTATCTTGGACAGCCATGATTGCTATCACGGTCAAACGAGGAGGTTCCAGAATCGGGATCGTGAGTGAGACTGAGCGCGAGTTGAGGCAAGCTGCAGTTGAGCCGCAAGTGTTTTAAGGTAAGAGATATCCGGAAATGTGGCCCATAGAAACTCCACTTCTGTTCTCAGGTCTGAGTTGTGCAAGGGCGTAACGTGGGTGAGTTCAGAGTACTCCGTAAAGCTTAGCGACTACTTACTTATGTATCCGGCTCCAATTCATAACATATCATATTTCAGAATTCACGTTTATATATCTGGAGATATGGTCCGATCCGACATGATGCCTTTGAAAGAGCAAAATTCTTGGCCGTTGAGTGACAAAGCTAGAATAGCACTGCTTGATAACTTGATATGTAGCACCGCGGGTAGGAACAGACTTCCTCAGCAAAAGCTTCCAGGATTCCAGCTACGGTGCCCAAGATGGTGCTCTAGGACACGCAGCAGGGGAAGCAAAGGTCGTGAGTAGTCCTTTGCATCCTACAATATTCATGTCCGTGAATGAGTTTAGTTGATGAAGAAAGGAAAAAGGGTTGTGGAGAAAGTGCGAATATATTTTCTCGCTCGCTTTGAGAGCTCGAGCCACTCAGGTCAGGGCTTGGCTTGGCACCGGCTCGACCTTCGAACTCTCGGAAACATCACCCACCAAAGCAAATCCACTCAATCGTCTTCATTGAGCACGATATCGCTGTGTTTCGTCGGCGAGATGCTGAGACAACAGCTGCTCAGGTCGACGCGGAGGCTGAAGAGGTCTAATGGCCTCAATGGATGCCGAGCGTTTACTGGGAGCGCGAGGAGGCAAGCAGAGGTCGAGCTCACAATTGGTGTGTATCTCGCATTGCTTTGGCTGTTTGTGTCTCGATATTTACTGACGGTACAACAGATGGCAAGAAAGTATCCATAGAAGCTGGCTCAGCGCTGATTCAGGCCTGTGAGAAAGCGGGCTCCACGGTCCCTCGATACTGTTACCACGAAAAGCTGATGATTGCGGGTAACTGCCGTATGTGCCTGGTCGAAGTCGAGAGGTCTCCCAAGCCGGTTGCATCATGCGCATGGCCAGTTCAGCCTGGCATGGTCGTCAAGACGGACTCTCCACTCGTACACAAGGCCCGGGAAGGTGTTATGGAATTTCTCCTGGCGAACCATCCTCTTGATTGTCCTATCTGTGACCAAGGTGGCGAATGTGACTTGCAAGATCAGTCAATGCGATATGGCGCTGACAGAGGAAGGTTTCATGAAATAGATGGCAAGCGTGGCGTGGAGGACAAGAACATTGGTCCATTGATCAAGGTACGCATTCGCTCTATGATGTCGTAATTCCATGTCTAACTTTGGCAGACCTCCATGAATCGATGCATTCATTGCACTCGCTGCGTTCGTTTCGCCAACGATATTGCCGGTGCACCAGAGCTCGGGTCAACTGGTAGAGGCAATGACTTGCAAATCGGCACATACCTCGAGACAGCCCTCAACTCCGAAATGTCTGGTAATGTCATTGATCTCTGTCCAGTGGGAGCCCTCACCTCCAAACCATACGCATTCAAGGCCCGTCCATGGGAACTGTACCACTCTGAATCCATTGACGTGCTCGATGGTTTGGGATCAAACATTCGAGTGGATACCAGGGGTTTGGTCGTGATGAGAATACTGCCTCGATTAAATGACGATGTCAATGAAGAGTGGATCAACGATAAATCACGTTTTGCTTGTGACGGTCTCAATACTCAGCGACTCACCATTCCGTTAATCCGACGCAACGATCAGTTCGAACCGGCATCCTGGGAGCAAGCACTTGTGGAGATTGCCGAGGCTTTCAAGCGTATTCAACCAAAAGGGAATGAATTCAAAGCAATTGCCGGACACCTTGTTGAAACAGAGTCTCTGGTTGCCATGAAAGATCTTGCGAACCGACTCGGTAGTGAAAACTTGGCATTGGATCAACCTCAAGGCAGTGAACCAATCGCGCACGGCATTGACGTTCGGAGCAACTATGCCTTCAACAGCAAGATCTCCGGTGTTGAAGAAGCCGATGTTATCTTGCTTATTGGCACAAATCCCCGCCATGAGGCTGCTGGGTTGAATGTTCGAATTCGAAAGCACTGGCTTAGGTCTGATCTTGAAGTTGGTCTTGTCGGAGAGGATTTCGATTCAATCTTTGATTACGAGAATCTTGGGGCCAACTCTAACGATCTCAAGAAGGCTTTATCTGGACCATTCGGCAAGAAACTCGCTGCTGCAAAGAAGCCAATGATCATCGTTGGCAGCGGCGCCGTTGAACATCCAGATGCAAAGGCTATTTATGAGACTGTCGGCAGTTTCGTTGAGAAAAACAAGGCCAACTTCTTGACCCCCGAATGGAACGGCTACAACGTCCTTCAGCGAACCGCATCGAGAACCGGTGCTTTCGAAGTCGGTTTTACCATCCCCAGCCCTGAGGTAGCCAAGACGAAGCCTAAGTTCGTCTGGTTGCTTGGTGCCGATGAGATCGATGAGAGCGAGATTCCAAAGGATGCTTTCATTGTTTATCAAGGTCATCACGGCGACCGTGGCGCGCAAATCGCCGACATAGTGCTTCCAGGAGCATCATATGTCGAAAAGTCAGGCACTTATCTTAACACCGAAGGAAGAGTGCAGGCGACACGACCGGCAATCTCACTTCTTGGTGCGGCAAGAGAGGATTGGAAGATTATTCGAGCCGCATCTGAATACCTTGGTACTCCCCTACCCTACGATGACATTGAACAGCTCCGAGACCGTATGGAAGAGGTTAGCCCAGCTCTCCGGAGATACGATGTTGTGGAGCAGTCGAGCCTAGGAGCACTAAGTAAGGTACAGCTGGTTGATCAGAACAAGGGAGCGAAGATCGCAGGAGCACCGTTCAAGAAAGTCATTCAAGACTTCTACTTCACGGATTCCATTTCAAGAAGGTAAATTCATACGTTGACAGCATCCCGCGAGACAATTGCTGACTGTACTTGCAGTTCACCAACAATGGCCCGGTGCTCAGCGGCCAAGGCCAACAAGATAGCTTACACGAACTACATGGCACCTGGAGAGCCTGATCCGCAAGTAGGCTATGGACCAACTAACTCCCCTCAAGCACTGCAGGCCGGCGGGTAGATTTGAAAGCGAAGTTGAAAATGGTTTGTAAGGCTTTGCTCGCATTGGAGTAGAGGGGTGCCGCTCTCTGTACATACATAGATCCATAGGCGCTGGCCGACCGCTGCCGGTGTCCGAATAGGAAGTGTGGGCAAAAGACATCTGAGGAGTCGCTTATTCACCATTGGACTGTCCCCGGACCGGATGTTTTAAGAGGCGCCGAGTAAGCACATCCCTGTTTGTAAATGCACCGAAAAAAACCAATATTCCCTCAAGGCCATGGGTTGATCCACGCATGATATTCTCGGTGGAGGCTTTGCGTGTTCAACGTTGCAGATGTTTCGACGACTCTACTCATGACATGCATTCGGCCTGGGGCATTGAGGTGACACGGCTCGCAGAAAAGCCAGGATGACACTGACTGCCTTTGCAAATAAGGTACTTCGTCTACAACATGGTGTAGCTCATTTACCCCGCGGCCATGCCCAAAAGCTTCACATTTCCCACACGTGGGAGGTTTTTCTTTTTTTCGCAAGGCACTGGCCTTATCAATCTCGGTGCTTCGAGGAGGGAGCGAATGGTTAGTAGATCATCCCACTTTTCTTGGTCTATCGGGAACCGCACCGGGCGGTATGCAGGGAGGGCCAGACAAAATCTCGATGAGAGACTTCCAAGGATTGATGGAAGGCTGCAGGACGTTTCCGCCCGTTCGCCCGCACGTTGATACGCTGTATATCTGTAGCTCATGCAACTTCAATTCCTGTCGCTTCCCCCCACCCGTTAAAAATTTGAATGCTCTTCCTGAATTGATCGCGGAGAATATCAGACGAGAAAGGTTGTTGTTTCCGGCAGCCTTGTTTCCAGCAAATCAACATCGAGCATTTTCAAACACAAAAGCCACGGCCAATCCCGACTTTACCCGCTGCAGTCTTCTCGACTAGACTTAAGAACCGCAGACCCACATCCTGCCTGTCTATCATCAAGTTCAGTCCAGACGCCTATTCATACGTGCTGTCAGGCTCGCCGAGGTTTAAAACGTTACGCCTGGCCGGCTCCGAGGGCTTCCCTTTCTCCTCTGAGCGTCTGCCTCGCCGTCTGTCTCCCTCGGTGTTCATGACCTGACATCCAAAGCGACTACGCAATCGAGATTTATGGATCCCTAAACCTTCATAAAGAGCCTCGGCCTTTTCATCCACGTTCAGAGGCCCTTATCCGACTGTTGTCATTTAAACACATTCTCCCCTCGAGCTTCTACATCGTCTCAGCCTTACCATCACGATGCCTGCACCAGCAAATCGACCTTTCTTCTCCAACTTCCTCGCAGCCTTCCGTGCACATCAAAGCGTTCATCATGCAGTTAAATCTGCCTCCTCCACAGCCTTAACCGGCACGACCTCGCAGTCCTCAACTCACGGCGCAACCACCCTGAGGACGACCACATCCTCAGATCCCACATCCCAGTCCCGCACAATAGTCACAAGCACAAAAACAAGTCAAACACAACCATCAAGTACACCTACAACCGGGTCAAGCACCACAGCCGGCGCAACAACGATGGCGATATCCACGGGGCACACATTCCAGCCGCACCGCCACCACAGCGTATCTCCATACTCGCGATCGCCGGGCTCGGTCTCGCCGGTTGGCAGCCCAGGCTTCCAGCGCGGCAGGCGCGGCAGCGACAGCTCGGGCGAGGGCTTCCGGGACGCCATGGGCACGGGCGAGAAGTGGTACATCGGCGGGCGGACGGCCGCCGGCGAGGAGCGCTTCTACAAGCTGAGCATGGTCAAGCGGCCGCGGAGCCTGGACCGCCTGAGCCTCGATCGCATGAGCTTGTAGGCTCGGTTGCGGTGGGGCACGGGACGGCGCGGCGTGCATGGTTGGCGTTTCTTCCTTTGGGTTGGGTTGCTCGGGCGTTGCATACTTGTAACATGGGTCTTCACTGCAGCTGGTATCGCTCTGGCTGGACCCCGCAGGTACTCCGATCGTGCTGGAATTGGATGGATGGGTGGAGGAGGAATGTCTCTCGCTGGTTAAGCCGCTCTCACTGAGTGGACGGTTTCGCATCACGGCTGTTACTTCACGCGCATCGACAAACTATGTATACATGACGACATATAGACCAGAGGTTTGTGATCACACAAAATGTACAGAACCATTGCTATGCTCTTTGGCCAGATTCAAAGAAATATTGTCTTAGTACTGGGTCAAAGTGCTCTATGACGTACCTGCCCGAATCTAGATGAGAACGCGAAGTCATCGGGCGAAATGCAGTAGACATACGACAACTGCGTCTTTTCCCATTCTCATATGAGTGCTTCGACACAAACTATACCAGTCTCAAGTTCCTCCGAATAGATTTCCCATTGTGTGACTCGGACGAATCCAAAGACCGGACTGCACGTGTACGAGTTGCTTTACTAATACTACAACGTGCGTAAGGTATGCTATCCTTTTTATGTAAATCAAGTCCCAGTTGTCAATCTTCTACTAAGCTCTCCCTAGCTATCTACTACCTCGTTCATCAAAGTGGTTTTAAGTAGTTATGGCTTTCCACGTTGACATCCCGAAGGGCAATTCCACCGTCATAGTCAGTATAATTGACACAGAAACTCGCATCCATAATATTAGATCCACTGTATTTCTGCATCCTGACATTGAAGGTCACTCTCACCTCAGTGACTGTCCTGCTTGGAGTTTTCTTATAGAACATGTCGACGAAAATGGGGAGCAGAAGAACTACATTTTCGATCTGAGCGTCCGCAAAGACCTCGAAAATTTGACTACTCGGAACCGGAATCTCATGGAGAGGATGGGATGGAAAGTGGATATTACAAAAGACGTCGCAGATGTTCTCGAGGGTGCAGGAAAGAGCTTAGATAGTATAGACGGCATTATTTGGAGGTGTGTCATCCATCGTATCCTGGTTTTTGAAACTGGCTGACCCAGCTGTAGTCACCACCATTGGGACCACACCGGTGACCCTAATCGATTTCCAAGCTCAACAGAGCTCATAGTTGGTCCAGGCTTCAAAGAACATCTCATTCCAGCGTTCCCCACGAATCAGGAATCTAGTGTTAGTGAAGACGCTTGGAGGTAGCAAATGAAGTTCACATATTGCTCGAAGATAGGACTGACATCGCATCAGCGGACGGCAGTTACGAGAAATTACGTTCGATGGCCATTTTCGAATCGGAGGCTTCGATGCATTCGATTTCTTCGGTGACGGAAGTTTCTACCTCTTGAACAGTCCTGGGCATGCAATAGGACATATATGTGCACTTGCCAGGACAACTCCAGATACGTTTGTATTCCTCGCCGGCGACGCATGTCACCATGCCGGTGTTCTACGACCATCAGAACGTATTCCTCTTCCAAAAGACGTTGTACCAAATCCCTTGGAGCCACTACATTCGGATCGTCTGTATACGCCTTGTCCTGGCGCGATCTTCGAAGCGTTACATCCGCAGCGCTCATCGCGCGAACCATTCTATACTTTCCCCGATGTGCCGGACGGCAAAGGTGTGAACCATAATCGCGTGGATGCTCTGAAGACGAGGGAAAAGATGATAGAATTTGACGCTGATGACAACGTATTTATGCTTATTGCTCATGATCCGACAATAATTGGCGTCGTTGATGTCTTTCCCAAGGGAGCGAACGAGTGGAAAGCAAAGGGTTGGAAGGACAAAAGCAGATGGCGGTTTCTGGGCGATTTTGACCACAGTAACCTGTAGCTACGTCGCAGATATATCTCACCTCGTAGCAAAAGTTAGAACGCAGTTTATCAGCTTCCATTGTTCTCTAATGTCAAGGCCGAAACCTTCTCGAGATGATCAGATCCATTTCAACAAATCCAACCACCATCAATATTGATTACAGCGCCATTGACATAACTAGACCGCTCGCTGAGGAGGTACGCAACCAAGTCTGCAACCTCTTCCGGTTTCCCGATTCTCTTCAGTGCTACAGCATCGAATGACATTCGCGGAGTGTCATCAGTCTGATGAAGCATGGGAGTGTCGATCGGTCCACTATGATAGATTAGCTAATGTCTTTCATTTAGTCATGAATGTGCACAACTCACGGAGCGAAACAGTTCACACGGATATTCTGAGGTCCAAGCTCTTTTGCTGCGCATCTCGACAGGCCAATCACGCCATGCTTCGATGCACAGTACGCTCCATTGTTCTCCCACCCAACAAGCCCAGACACCGAAGCAGCATTGACAATTGAGCCCGGGGATTTCATGTGTGGAATTTGAGCACGCATGCAATGCATCAATCCAGTCAAATTAACACCCAATACAAAATCCCAGTCCTTTCTGGTGATCTCGGATGTAGGTTTGATCGTTGCCTCACTTCCAATGACCCCAGCCATGTTCGCGGCACCATCGAGCTTCCCATAAGCTGCAACGGTATCCGAGATCCATTTCTCCACTTGATCTTCGTCTCGAACGTCAACGTGTGCTATCATGACTCTTCCTCCGGCTTCTTCAATCGAGGATTTGACCTCTTCAAGCTTCTGTGGTTGGACATCTGCGATTGAGACTATTGCGGCACGAGCTGCAAGCGCTTTCGCAGTCGCACGGCCCATTCCAGAGGCGCCTCCAGTCAAAGCAATAACTTTACCTGAAAAGTTATGTGTCGCCATTTCACTGAAATTGGAGTGTGGCCAGAAGAAACACAGGTTCAGACGTTAGTACTTGAGCTGATATGCGCGTTCAGGCTTAAACGTAGTAAATTTGATCGACATGACCGTTCTGGAGACCACACGCATTGATCCTATATGAGAGAAAGAAGACACTATGAAATCGGAACTCTCCACCACTGACAAGAACGAAGCGGGTAATGAGATCCTGCGGAAAAGTTGACTCAAGCACTGGCGACATAGGTACCTTATTTGGTGCTTCATTTGGCAATATTTTGGTTTAAAAATTCGACGGACACATCTGCTCCCAGTTAAAAAATGAATTAGGATCCAATTTAAAAGGTTGTAATCATATTAGGTACTTCATGCTAACTCAACGGCGTATTTCGGCACATTTCAACTCCTCGGACCTACACGTGACTTCAAGGGCACCTCTCGGAGTTTATTTCCAGAGCTCCTCATTCACTTGGATAGCAGTTTAAACTTCAATTGATAGCTTTGCTGACTAATGACCGAGTCCTTTTAGAGCCTCGTGGGTCTTTCACAACGATTAATTGGTGTTGAAGTCGGTGTACGTACGCGCAGATACCACTGTTAAACCTCGGTCAACATTCGCCTTTTTATTGATAGAGTCAACTCCGGATTATTGCTAGGTTCCAAAGCGTCTTTCTGACAACAGCTTTGTTCCGGAAATCGTTCAGAAATAAATCACCATGGCTTCACCTTCTGCCTGGAACCCAGAAACTCCAGCATCGCTTCCAACTCCGCCGTTCGTAACTTTGAGTGGAATTCCCAACTTTCGGGATTTAGGAGGATGGCCCATTGCTTCGTGGCCGCACCATTCAGTACGAAGGAATTACGTTTTCAGATGCGGTGAACCCACAAAAGCCACCGACGAAGCCGTTGAAAAGATCAAATCACTGGGAGTCAAGCACATTTTCGACCTCCGATCCAACCCAGAGATCAGACAACACCAACTCTCAGGAAGGAGCGCCGGGGTAACTAACTGGCCGGGTGTCGAGCGAGTCTACGTCCCAGTATTCCCGGAAGATTCGTACGATCCCTTGAGCATCGCAACGAGACATGCCGATTATCAGAAGGGAACCACGGAAGTACGTCGTAGAGCGTTGCATTGATCATGAGCAAATTTCTAACGATGACCCAAGTCGATGACGAATGCATACAGGACAATTTTACATCAGGGTAAAGTTGCGTACACCACTATTTTCCGACATATGATAGAGAATCCGCCGCCGGAAAATGCGTTTATTGTTCATTGCACCGCCGGAAAAGATCGAACGGGCGTGTTTTGCGCCATCCTGCTATCTCTTTGTGGTGTTGACGATGAGATAGTTGCAGAGGAGTACTCATTGACCGAGCAAGGACTTGGCTTATGGATAGAGCATCTGGTGCAAGGCGTGGTAAAGCATACTGGCGCAAGTGAGGAGGCAGCACGAACCATGATCGGTGCAAAGAGAGGAAGTATGCTTGCTGCGCTCAAGATGCTTAAGAGCGAATTTGGAGGAGCAGCAGGGTATTTCAAAGATGAGTGTGGGTTTAGCGAGGACGAAGTGAACAAGGTCAAACAGAGTTTGATCGTAGAGGAGAAGCCGGTGGTGGGATTGCCAAAGAACTGAGGAAGAAAGGCATATCGGTGGGAGGACAGCCTGGAGAGGGAACATTAGTATAATTCTATAGCCATCATGTGCTAGGGAGGCCTTGAAGAATGCTCTTTCGATCACTAGAAATAGAACTGAGTTTGCAGAAGAGCTCTCGTAGGATTTTAGATATCCAGAGCGGACCATCTTGGGATAGACTGGGAAACCACATCGCCAAAACCGCCCACGCGCGAAAAACGCCTCCTTGGTGGCCACAATTTATTCGTCCGCACTTGACTTCTGCATCTTTCCACTCCACATTGTTATTGTTTCACCTGCCTTCGAGCCAAGGCATTTACTCCTTAGCCAGTTAGTCGCTTCGAAAAGTTGTCGTAAGCACCATATTCGTCTTTGTAGGCTCCTCCTATCGCCCAGGCAGCAGAGCCTATATTTCCATGGACAAGGAATTACGCTCTTTGCAGCGACCTTAGCCACTTCTCATTATTCGCAATGGTTCACAAGATATCATGCTCGTCTAGACCTTCTTGTCAATACAATCCAATGTCCGCAAAGCCCTTGTCTCCCAAAATAAGATACCAGCACCTTTCCGCTCTCGAAGAGCTACCAACGGAGATCTTACAAGAAATATTTCAATGGTCCAGAAATATTAACCTGCCGTTAAGCTCGCCCCACATATCGTTGAAACTCTCAAGCAACATCATTTACACTTGGACGTGCGACTACGCCTTCTATAACCCCTGGCCGGCTCGATCTCCTATCAGATCGGAAGTCCAACAACAGCTGTTCTCGAGGCGATGGATGACATGGCAGTTCTTCAAGCAATATCTCATTAGATTCGACCACCCTGATGCTTGCGCGTGTTGGTGCATGTTTCTTGGACAACAATGCGACGGCCAACGATACCCTTCCTGCCTTTACTCATTGCCCACTAGGGCATGTCGCGGAGGTCGACTGAGCAATCAAATCGGAATAAAGAGTATCAGCTGTCCGATACCAACAAAACTTACTCGCGGACCGTTCAGTCCAGACAAGGTGGCATTTCTACAATTTCTCCTCAAGGAAACGACAATGAGCATCGATCGTGCTGATAAAGAGGCAATTCGAACCGCTACAAGAGGTAGACGAGAGGCAATCAGGGATCGCAAATACGACGTATCATACCTCTTCGCCCATTCACGACGGTTAGGCAATGCGGTGACATTGGAGCTCATCAAGTTTGCTGTGATCGATTGCAACTGTGATCGAAGCATCGTTTTCGACCTCATGATCGCGGCCAAAGAGTCGAAGTGGATCTGGTGGAACGATGTTGAGCTTGATGCGTGGGTGGCACGTCAAGAGGCTACTGGGAATCCGAAAGGAAGATGGCTGAAAGTGAAATTGGAAGAGTTACGAGGAGGGCAATGGCCAAAGCCGGAGACTGCCAACTATGAAGCAGCAGATGTGTTGCAGATCCTCCCCGTCTCGTTGCCGCGATATTATGGCCCTTCATGATCACAATGACATAGGTAGCGATGGAGCTTTCAGTATGGCTGTACGTGGGATGGTCGGAAGCCTCAGATCTGACGGTGGAAGCGTAAATGGCTCAAGGAGAGAACTTGTGATAGCTTGCATCATTTATGGAATTCGATACAATACCAAATGAAGTCTTCCATCCGTCACTTATGGATACGCTGAACGTTAATTATTATTAACTGCAGTGCTAGACTCCATGAGGTCCCGCTCTGTAGATTGACCTGAATCTCCCCTACCAAGCACCATAGGAGTTGGCTTCTCTTCCGCATCGTCCTATAATGCGCCTTATCCATGAACAAGTACGAACATCATGTTATCCTGTCCAACTGGCCATAGTGAGTTCTTCCCTGGGAATAGGATTCGACTGAAACTTGCAAAGAATACTCGATGTGGAGCTATGCGCTAGGAAAGAAAGTCGAAGCAATTTCCTGCCTGAAAAGTACAACTTGCACCGCTAGGGGCTTTGCCGCCTTTGCTGTCATCCTGAAGATTAGTAAATGGCTTTGTTTGAAGCCTAGGATTAATGCCGCGCTTGTAAGCAGAAAATATCCATCTCAAGCTCCTGCGAATCGTTGCGCTAAGTTTCGACCATTAGGAAAATCTCGATTTACGTAGGCTGTGAGGATGTTGGAGTAAGCATCAAGTTTAAATGGTGCCCAGAGAGAAACGTAGTATACCTTCTCCGTTCATCAAGGTCCTAGCCAAGCTTACTTTGCCATGACTAGTTTGCCAGATTCTCGTACACCAAGCAGCTACTATCAAGTCCTTGGTGGCAATATCCAAATCGCCGCCAGCAATAGTTACTATCGCACGACTAGGCTGCCCACTTATAGCGGCCTCGCTATCAGAGAGTCCAGATCGCGTGTTTTCGGTTGCGATGATGTTTCCCTCCCTATCTCTCCATTTCCCTTTCGAATACTTGAACATTATCTTGCCCTTGACCTCAACCACCCAGCTCATTTCAGATCCGAAGAACTTCTTCTTCCCGCGCATGGTAGCAGTCTTGAGACCTTCCCTTCGAGGCAACAATGTGATTTCACGGGTAAAGGGAGTTCTTCGCATTGTATACAGCGCCAGATCTCGTGTGGGCCTGCTCAAGCCTCCTCGTCTTGATGTTAAGGCGGGCAGGCTACGATATAAGAACAACTCGTTACCGGACCAAGTGAGGACTCGTGGGAGATGATAGAGCGCATTCGAGGGGGGAGGAGGGTAGATGTGACAATTGTCAATGGTAAGGTCGAGCGGATCGCTTGTGCCTAGAACTTGTAGAAGTTGATTTACACTGGGATGGGTGGGTGCACGAGTGACAGAGCTCCTCGCTCTCCTTCGACCACCAAAGATGGAAGGTACTGGTGTCGAGAGCAGCTCATCGTTTTGGTGCTGGGAGTAGGATGGCGGTCGACCAGAAGTAGTAGTAGATCTGACGCTTATAGCGTCGGGGGAACCATTCATGGCGGCTTATATTTTCGCAGAGACTTGTAGAGACGAATTCTGAGTGAGATTCCGTCAGAAACTCTTACCAAAGTCATGTCGCGGTTGGGAAGTCCAAAACTTGGTCGCGCCTTTATAAATGAATGTCGCATGACGCGTGTAACGTGCTTGGGTTGCGCCGGAAATGTACGATACCTCTACCGTATGCCTCAGGCACCAACGCAGCCATGAACCCGGCGACGAAGCTCAAGCTGCCTGAAGGTGCGCTACTTCTACTTAACTTTTCCAACCTTCCGTCTTCCAAGTTGAACATCTTCTGACCAAGCATCGTTACTGTTCTCCAGAGCTCAGTATACCAAGTACGCCCTAAAGCTAACACAGAACACGCACCGCAACCATGTTTATCTCGCGGTCAGAATATGGTATGCTGCGGAATCGAGCCTTGAATTTCCTGAAACTAACTTTCTACCTCCAGATCGTGGTATCAAGTATGAATACTACTTCAAGATGATATTGTCTTGTCCCTAACGTGATCTAGCACGTTCTCACCCGAGGGTCGTCTCTTTCAAGTCGAATATTCCCTAGAAGCCATCAAGCTTGGCTCCACCGCAATAGGCGTATTTCTCCCTTCCCAGTGCTGCAAGAGTATGGTCTAACTCTTTATTCAGGTGTCTACAGCGGACGGTGTTGTCCTCGGCGTCGAAAAGCGCGTTACCTCTTCCCTCCTTGAGACGTCCTCCGTGGAGAAAATTGTCGAGATAGACAGACACATCGGCTGCGCAATGAGCGGTCTGCAAGCTGACGCCCGCAGTATGATTGAGCATGCACGGGTGGAAAGCCAAAACCATACCTTTAATTATGCTGAGCCGCTTCGCGTTGAGAGCTGCACCCAGGCGATTTGCGATTTAGCACTGAGATTCGGCGAAGGCGCTGATGGTGAAGAAAGTGTCATGAGCAGGCCTTTTGGTGTGGCGTTGTTGATCGCAGGGTACGATGAGGATGGTCCAAGTCTGTAAGTGTGGCTCCGTTCATCAAACGCTCTGCTCGAATAGCTTGCTAATGGTAAATGTTCTAGTTACCATGCGGAACCATCAGGTACCTTCTACCGCTATGACGCTAAAGCTATTGGCTCTGCATCTGAGGGCGCGCAAGCGGAGCTTCAGAACGAGTTCCATAAATCCCTTACACTGCCGGAGGCAGAGGTTCTGGTGCTCAAGACTTTGAAGCAGGTTATGGAGGAGAAGCTTGATTCCAAGAATGTGCAGCTGGCAAGCGTAACCAAAGACAAGGGCTTCAGAATATACACAGATGACGAGATGGAGGAAGTTGTGGGTCGGTTGCCAACTAATTAGAGGTCGCTTTCAAAAGCATCGTCTTTGGCGTCCGGTGTATCACGACATGCATCTCGCGTGAGCTTCACTTTGAGATGTGAGGGCAAAGTATCTTCTCAGTAGATAATAAAAGACATAAGCAAACCCGATGAGAGATGTATTTTAGAGCATCCTGCGAGTCAGCCGTCTAACTGTACAATTGGCGCTGCGGCTCGAACGCTGCTGATCTTCAACCCAACCAGTCTCCAACGCCTGGTTTAGAATGGATTATCCTCTGGAGGAATCTCCTTATGGAAGTACGATCCTATGATTGGGATTTTCTCGACAATATCCTTCCGCACGCGTGGAATTTCAGCGAAGAAGTAGAGCGCGAAGATGCCCGTCGCAGCACCGAAAATAGCTGCCATTGGTGCACTGCGGTTCTGATAGTTAGCTGCAAGAGCGTTCAAAAGACAATCAAGACCAAAGCAAAAGGCGACGGTAACGCAGTGGATGAGGTATAGCTTTAGGAAGACGTACTACTTTATGGCCTTACTGGCGCTGTAGCCATGGAAGTTGGGTTCAATCGTATATCTGAAGACGCAATTGTTAGTCGTGAGTCATATTATCGCACGAAATGGATAGGAAGGCGTACGCTGGACCGAATCGAGATTTGTAGGTGCCGTATCCGGGACGGATCGATGGTGGTTCGCCGTGCCTTGTCCAGTCCGTCGGCTGCCTGGGTGTCTGAATGACGATTAGCACGACGAAGTACAGCATTTGAAGCCGTCCAGACTCACCGTCGACATTGTTGTAGTCGCTACAAGCTTTGATTGAAGCGATGAGAAAGGTGACGATGGAGTTGAGGTTTGTGGTTCGAGGCGCATTGACCAATCGCAAGCTGAACAACAAGCATCCGGCTTTGACCGATTCAGGCATCATTTAAAACCTTAACACGTGAGAGCGCGGACGACTTCACTCGAGTACTCTCGGGCGCGTCGCGACAAACAATCCAGGCAATGACATGGGATGAGAAACAAATACTTTATACGTCTTTCCCCATACTCTACCTCCAATGACGACCGAATTTGATCCCCGCTCTTCTGGGACGGAGAAACGCAACTCGGGCACGCAATCGAGAAAGCAAACATCAACATCAGAGCGTCGCAGTGAAAAGAAGCAGGAGATTACACGGGAGTTTGTTAGCATTCGAACGAAGACACGAAGTCCATTGAAAACCACCACTGAGAGTCAGATCAATGGCAAGCGAAGTAGAGAAGATGAACGAGAAGCGGTGCCAGAGAAGGAGGCGGAGATGGAGCAACGTATGTCGAACTTTCAGTATAATATGAACGCAGCTTACCGTAGTAAAGGTAGCTGGAACCCACAAGCATCTATCGTAGCGCACACTACAGCTCCATTGTCGTGTCGTGTGTCTGTACCTCCGCTGGCCTCGTTGGCACCGCAGTCGCTACAGCCTCAACCGCTAAATCAATTGGCTCTGGAAGAGCAGGAGAAAGCAATCATTGAAGATCTGTTGTTTGTGTTTATGGGCTTCGAAGGCCAATACATTCGATATGTAGACACATATAACCCGCTGGAAGAGAAGGAGCGCCTTGTTGGACCATCATTCAGAATATTACCAGGACTGGACCCCAGTTTACGAGACTTGACAACGTCAATGTTAAAAATGGCAGCCCATTACATTGCCGTTGAAACTTGGGTTGAAGTCTTAAGTCGAGAAGAGTATGGTGCTGTTAACCATGCTCTCTGCGCAGCTATTCGCAAACTTCTCAAGGACTACCTTATTCTAATGGCACAACTCGAACATGAAATGCTCACAAATTCCACCTTCACGCTACATGTTCTAAATCTTCATACCAAGCAGACCAACCACATGCTTTTTCAACTTCACAACCTCGGAATCGAGCTCCTAAAAGCCAATTCTTTACTTGAGGATGAGGTGGACGACTCTACGGACGACTCAGACGACATCGACAACATTTTGGAGTCTCTTAAGGGTGATGGTAACCAAAGTGGTATTCCAGGGAAGAAGATATGCAAAGGCGGAAGTACTCTAGGTCTCATCACGAGAAGACTAGCTTCGATGTCAGGAGATCCGGCAGCAAGAGAACTTCTCATAACTCTTCTGAAAGAGGCAAGTCGCCCGTACATGGCCGTTCTCAACGAATGGCTGCACCATGGAGGTATCAGGGATCCTCACAATGAATTCTTGATCAAGGAGCAGAAAAGCATCAAGCGAGAGCGATTAGATCAAGACTACACAGACGAGTACTGGGAAAAGAGATACACCATCCGCGACAATCTTGTTCCTCCACAGCTTGAAGGAGTGAAAGAAAAGGTCCTTCTGGCTGGCAAATATCTCAACGTGGTTCGTGAATGTGGTGGCGTCGACATAAGTCAGGAGGTGAAAGACGTAGCAGCAACTTTTGACGACCCAAGCTTCCTGGAAAACGTCAATAATGCATACGCATTTGCTAATAGCGCCCTGCTAAACCTCCTACTCACCACTCATGCTCTACCCGCTCGTCTACGCTCCCTCAAGCACTACTTCTTCCTCGACCGATCCGACTTCTTCACCTACTTCCTCGAGATCAGCGCATCAGAGCTGAAGAAGACCGCACGCGATGTTAACCTTGGCAAACTGCAGTCATTACTCGACATTACTATTCGGCAGCCAGGGAGTGTCGCGGCGGAGGACCCGTACAAAGACGACGTGCGAGTTACTATGAACGAGACCGGTCTCACAGATTGGCTCATGAAGATCGTCAACGTTACCGGTCTTGATCAAGACGCCACAACAGGTGCCATCCAACCATACACCCCTGCAACGACATTTTCGGCGTCAGATAAAGACCCTAAGATCATTGGGTTTGACGCCATGGTCTTCGACTATGCCGTCCCTTTCCCGCTCTCTCTAGTAGTCAGCCGTGTTACCCTGACGCGCTATCAACTGCTCTTCCGTTACCTTCTCTCACTGCGACATCTTGAAACTGTGCTAGTCGGTTCGTGGACAGATCATAGTAAAGTCCTCTCCTGGCGACACCACAGCACAAAACCACGCATCGAACGCGCCAAAAGAAAGGCTTGGACTCTCCGAGCAAGAATGTTGATTTTCGTACAGCAGCTAATATACTACTGCACTTCCGAAGTCATCGAACCCAACTGGCAAAGTCTGATGAACAGAATCGATGCGGGACAAAAGGCTGAGAACGATGGCGAGAAGAAAGAAGAGTCAATACAAGTGAAGAGGACGGTCGATGAGTTGATGCAGGACCATGTCGATTTTTTGGCGACTTGCCTGAAAGAGTGTATGCTAACAAACTCGAAACTATTGAGGGTAAGTAAATTTTTCATATTCGTCTGCTGTCCAGAAGAGACTTACTTGAGATTTAGATTAACTCCAAGATCCTCTCGACCTGCAATAGTTTCTCTAGCTTTACGTCGTCCTTCTCCCGCTATCTCCTCTCTGCAGATCCGGATCTTGCGCCAAAGGCTGTCAAATCGTCATCGACAACGTCTTTGTCTTTTGACCCTTCCAAGCTCGATAAGATGGAAGACTTGCTGAGCAAGTTTGAGGAGAATTTCTCGAGGCACTTAAAGATTCTTCTTGATACCCTGAATTATCTAGCCGCTACGGAAACGGTTGTGTTTTTATCGCTGTGCGCTAGACTAAGCACTGCGACTGATGGATGGGGCCTAAGCAGTGAAATTCGCGAGTTTAGTTGATCTTTCTCATGATAAGCCAATAGATGATGAAATGGGATGAATTGGACACATGAGACACGCACAGCTCTACTACGATCAACGAATGCAATATTGGTCTCTTCTACATGCTAGTCCATGATCCGCTACCAATGCCAGAAATTATCTACAATCCTCTGCAAAGCACACAGAAAAGTACATATACCGCTTCATCCAGCTCACTTCCTCTTTGTCGCTTGCGCGCCGGTTTGCACGCCGCTCGCCTTGGCTTTCACATCATCGACCGCCTTGACCTTACCATCGCTCACGCCTTCGGGACTTGCCGCCGGCTTCTCCGCCTTCTTCGTTTCGTCCTCATCCTCATCCTCGCCACCCTGGCCGAACTCATTGACACGAGTGTAGTCGACCTTGTACTTCCATTTCTGATACAAATACACGAAGAAGATGACATCGTCCCTGAGCGTGGCCAGGCGATGAAGCATGGGCATCTTGATGGTGAACGCAAACAGATCGTCGATGAAGGTGTTTAGGAACTTGTACATCATGGTCCTGGCCGGCATGTGGGCGACGCTCTTGAGGCGGTAGTTGATGTAGAGCGAGGGCACCATCATCAGAAAGCCGTAGGCGTAGACGGAACCCACGAGCGTGGTGATGATGAAGCTGTACCAGGACTTGTGGGTGTCGTAGACGAGCGAGTAGGCCGCGTACGCCAGGAGCAGCGGGATCGCCACCAGGTACAGGTACTTGAACGCGATCTCGTCGTACTCCTGCGTCTTCTTCTCCGTCTCCGAGAGTTGGTGCTTGTCCTCGAACGCCACGTAATACGGCAACGGCCAGTACTGGAAATACGAGGGGAGGCCGGCGGCAGCGCGCTGCTCCGCGGTCTCCGGCGTTGGCCGCACGCGCACGTTCACCGTTTTCGTAATCTTCCATGCTTCGATGGCGATGCCCATTCCCGAAGAGAAGAGGATCATCCACGAAGTGTTCTCGTTGTTGTCCAAGAGGTAGAGGAAGACGATGGTTTGCATGACGACGTTTCCTATGATGCTTCGGAAGGAGGTACCAACATTATCCTTCTTCTTGCGCCAATGAGAGACATCGTTCTTGAAGGCGAGCATCTCGAAAATCATGTGGAGAATGCTGACGACGCCAGTGGTAGCAAGCAGGTACGGATTTGAGTCTAGGAGGATGCGCTTGAACTCATCGAATTCGGCTCCGTCCCCGCCAGGCCCGACAGACTCACCACGAGCGGCCTTTTCACGATTTATCTTCTGGCCCTCATCGATGGAAGCCATAATGGAGAACTGCCAAGACGGCGTATTCTTCAACGTAACGTGCAATGGAAGAGTCTTAACACTGCTGTTCATTTCGGTCATGTGTTCGCGGAGTTGCCAGAACGTGTTGACGTAGAGCACGGGGTAATACCAGCCATTTTGGCCGCTGGCATCCCGTGCTCCTGTGCGCTCTAGTTGAACGAATTGACGCATTGCCGGATGCATAGCCGGGTAGTTTTGGACACCGCCGTCGGGAATAAAGGAGAGGGTGAAGTTCGGGTGGTAGTACGACGCGATAGTCGACTTCGGTGCCGGCTCCTCTTCCACTTCGCCATCAGTGGCATTCGCTGCCGAGAGCAGACTACGCGTCTTCCGGGCGGCCTTCTTTGTAAAGTATTGAGTGAGTGGCCGAATGAAGTGATAGGCTTTGGACGAGTCGTAGTCGGATGCGGTCGGATCGAGTTGCGCGCCTGACAGACCGATAAAGAAGTGTGCCCATAGGGTGCCATTATTCTGAACCTCTCTTGGAACCGGGAAGCCGGCGACATTGATTTCGCGCTTCTCCTTGAAGTCACCATAGCCAAAGCCCTTCTCTTCAACCACAAGCGAGTCCTTAGGCATCTTGTTCAACGACGGTGTTACCAGCGATGGAGAAACATAGATGCTCAGATCTAATGGTACTCCATTCGGCCACATGGGAGCGATGCCCTGAGGAACCGGGTTGTACTGGACATCCGCAGTCGCAACGAGAGGTCGCTCGGAGAAGCTGGGAATGGCAGACGGCGCATTGCTCGCTCCTCCTCCCGCCTGGTTATTCTGGGCCTGTGGCATGAACTGCCTCATGACGAATTGGATGAACATAAAAATGGCGATGCTCTGGAAAGCAGTGCGCAGAAACTGGCATCATGTTAGCGCAATTGAACGCCATATCGACAGGAACGATTGAGACTCACACTACTGCCACCCTCACCTTGCTGCTGTCGCTGCTGCGACTGCGCCTGAGGAGGCATCTTTGCTATCCAAGAATGATAGCACGTTGATCTTCTGGGAAGTCGAGGCGAAGTGGTCGAATCGAAAGCAACGTGGACTTTGAGATTGTCGGCTAGGAAAATGTTGTCCCTAGGCGATGCGCACCGCCAACCATGTCGCGTTTTGACGCCACATGCCGTAATGCAGCTGGGGCGAGGCTGGAACTTGGCGGACCTTACATGCAAAGACTTCCACACCGAAATTCCAACGCCTTGCGAATCTGTAGCTCGTAAATGGAACGCGAAATAAGTTAGAGTAATACCCATTCAGTATAGTTTCTCTCTGACCGGGCACTGCCGCGAATGCCAGGGCTGAGCAGTGGACGGAGGTCGATCTAATTCCCTCACGGTCGAATCAGAGCATCCGGAGCTTTGAATGAGCTAAATTCTATTCAAGGTCGAGTGACTTCATGCGGGCGTGACCGAACAACATCCCTTTCTACCCCTCTACGTTGTCAAACTGTGGGTGCCACCGCTGTGTTATAAATATCGTATTTGGCCTCCGACATGGCCTCCACAGCCAGAGCTTCTCCAATGCGGCGTCTACTATCTGAGGAAGCCATCGGGTCGAGCAGCGACGAAGTCATGACGCAGGCGCATGCCAACGGCGTGCCTCACAAGAAACCGGTCATTTGTGTCTTGTACGATCTCTCGCAGCTCCACAATCGCTCGAACTTAGAGTTGCTGACCAGATTTGCATAGCTGCGGAGCATCAACCGGAACGGATCCCATCCATCTCGCGGCGGCGCGCAGCCTGGCCAAAATCTTCCACGAACATGGCATAAAGCTCGTCTACGGCGGCGGCACGGTCGGAGTCATGGGCGAGCTCGCCAGGACCTTGGTTTCGCTGGCGGGACCCGACGCAGTCCATGGTGTCATCCCCGCAGCTCTTGTGAAACGTGAGCAGGCTTTTGATCCGGCGAACGGAGGCGATGTCCACAAGACAATAGATGAGCACGTATATGGACGGACCACAGTGGTCAGGGATATGCACACGCGAAAGCAGATGATGGCGCGTGAAGTGATTGAGGGCGGACCAGGGAGCGGCTTTGTCGCGTTGAGTGGCGGATATGGCACTTTGGAAGAGCTCATGGAGGTTACAACGTGGAACCAGCTTGGCATTCATAATAAGGGCGTTGTGCTGTACAATGTTCAAGGGTACTGGAATGGCCTCATACAATGGGTCAAGACGGCTGTATCGTCTGGATTCATTTCGAAAAGTAACGCTGGAATTCTGGTGCAAGCGGACAGTGCTGAGGATGTCGTCATGTGCTTGAAGGACTACAAAAACTCCAAGGATCGCTTTGACCTTGAGTGGGAGAAAGACGAATAGTGCTGCGTATAATTGCATCGCAACCTCGGCGTTCTGCGAGTAGACCGCAGCATTTAGACTCTTCTGTCCAGCGAAGTCTCAGATCAGGCTTTTCCTGTTCGGCCTTGAGAGGAAATGGATACTTTGAATTTGGAGAAAATACAAGTAGCTAGACGCTAGGAACGCTTCTGCTTCACGTGCGATGCCCCAGGTGCAACAATACAACAAAGCGTAAATGTATACCTGTCAGAATGCTAAGAGCAAGCCACCTATACCGACCGGAATGCATTGACGCCATATCTCATGCTCTTAACCTCCCAATCACAACTAATTCTCGTCTCTGAACAACCACAAGCCACCCTCTCTTATCGCTTCCTGCCGTCTCTCTTCTATCTTGATTCTTTCTAACCTCTCAGCCTCTTCCCTACTCTTTTCAAGCTCCTGAGTCGTTGGCATGTCCACATTCCAAAAATCTGGTGGAGTCTGGTGCCTTTGAAATTGCACACGATGCCTTTCGAGCCGCTCGGCTGCTAATCTAACCCGCGCCTGAGCGATGAGATCTTGCTGTTGGGCTGTAGGCATGTTCGAGATTGATTCAGCGTTATACGCGCTGCCCATGTGCTCCTTTAGAATTCGAGCATCAGCCTCCGTGACTCCGTAAGGAATTTCGGACGTCGGCAACGGCAGTATTGACGATATAAGCGGTAGCTCTGAACTCAGTGTTTGCATCATTCCGTCAAGATGTCTTTGTTCGCGAGATCGGCGTGACTCGACAAAGGCATAGTCGTATCCTTGGTTTGCGCGAGGATTTACTTTGAAATCTGAGAGCTGGAGTTCAGACACAGGCCGATGGCGTAGAGGCGTCGAATTGGCCAGTTGCCGCTTCAATTGTGCCTCACGGCGATATAAGGTACCATTAGAAGTAGCGGACTTTTCAGACTTGTCTTGGGTTTGCGACGTCGATATACGCGATGTGGACTTTGCGTTCGTCCCTTTCGCAGTCTTTGGAGATCGTTGCTTGCATGGTTCTATATTTGCGGCGTAACCTTTACAATCCATGGGTGAAGTGGAATACGTCGTGGTAAATTCTGATGACCTTTGTGAGGATGTAGAAGTAGGCAGACCAGGAGGCGATAGACGATGTCTAGTGGGTGCAGGCTCCTTAAGAAGATTCATTAGACGGTTATCAATGGTCTGCAGAGAATTACCGCCCACTATCTTGCTTTTGCTGTAATCATAGCCATCTTCGGCGAGGAAAGCAACGCAGTCAGCTCCGTGCCCCGGATTCCGCTTGCGTCTCTTTACCTCTATGCCATCGTTAGTTCTAGGGAGAATACGTTTATTGGAGTTCACAGGCCGTAACGCGTTTGATTGGTTGGGCATCGCAGTTCTTGAAGTTGGTTCTCGAGGGGGCTTCGATGAGACGATTTCGTGGCACAGATCATCCTCTACCTTCATAATTGGGTCGGTGTCGGCTCGGTTTAAAGCAGGTAGTGGACTCTGTGGGATATATTTATCTTCTTGATATTCCGATGCCGTCTGATCTCCAAGTGGAACACTAGATGAGCGGTCGCCTGTTACGGTATCCAACTCATACTTTCGTGTCACTGTTCGTCCCGACTGGAGCAAGGCATTCATTCGTCCCCTGTGACAAGGTGTGCCTGTCGTATCATCCACATTATCGAGATCTAATGTGGGAATACGTTGGAGAGATTGTGTTGGGAGAGTGCGTGCAATGGGGCTGCTTAAAGGCTCCTTCTTTATGTGAATATCTTTCGGTCGATCCTCTGCTGCAGAAGCCATGGCTTCGACAATTTTCGACGCTGAAAGAAGAGACATGTCGGATTTCCCTGAAGCGGTTCCGTTTCCATCCGCTGTAGAAACTTGATGTAACCCAAGTCTGGATGGAGGGAGTGGCTTTCCTTTGGGACTTATTTTCGGAGAAATGAAGCTTGCAACGGCCGGTAACCGCCCAGATTTGATCATAAGGGATGGCGATAAGATGTCGGGATCGGGAGTTATTGATCTAGAGCCAGATCTCGCCTCATGATCGGCTGAAATTCGTCCCTTGTACTTGGCATGGACCTTTTCTGCATACTCCTTCCATGCCGCACCTCTGCGCTTGTACTGACGAACGTTGTCGTTCAGTTTGAGAATTTGCTCGTTACATTGAGATACCATTTGGCGATATTGGTTTACTTTCTGGGTCATGGCAGCGTACTCATGATAAGGAACTGGTTCTAGCGGAACTGATACGTGATCTGTCGAAGCCTCGTTTGCCGTGGTATCTTTTCCACTCGAAATGAGAGATTTGGGTACCAAAGTATAAGACGTGATGCCATGGTCTCCAGAAGGTCGTTGGTCTTGATTAGGAGGAGCACCAGTTCCCTGAGCTGCTTGCAATTGCGCCTGGAGATTTGAGACGGAATTTCGTAAATCCTCAATCTCCTCTTCCTCTAACTAATTGTTAGTTATAATTTACGTCCGACCTTGGTCACTGGAGAATTTCGCCTCACTTTTCAGCAGCAAATCTGCCATTCGTCTCCGAAAGTCGCTGAAACTTTTCTCTTGACCCTCTGGTTGGGCCATCCTTAGCAGGTTGCAAAAGGCCTACATGCCTGGCTGGCGAGGATCTTCCCAACGCACTTATTGGCATATCACCGTTGGCTGGAAATCGATCGTATCGCGCAAAAGATCGCGCACATAAGCGACGCTGATTGCCGGAACTCGAAGTGGTGGTTGCACGCGTGCCCCAACACGGCCGAAGACTCGATCGACGCGCCGGCACGTGGGGACAGCGACAGCCACACCCGAGCCTTTTGCCAGCCGAACGTCAGCAGCGCTCTGCCATGCATTCAGTGCGCCACTCAAACTTCTGGTGCTTTCAGAATTCGACATCTCGTCTTCCACCCGCAAACTTCACACGGGCTTGAGTGGAGATGACCAAGAGAAGGCTATGCTCCAAGGAGCTCAGCCAAAGTTTAGAGCCTCCTACGAAACGTTTTCGGTCAGCAAACCTCGACCATCTCTCCCACCTTAGCGATGAATTGCTTCTCCGAATACTCTCCCACCTCTCCCTCACCGAACTTAACCTCGCCCGAACGCTATCTCGCAGGTTTAACCGAGTCGCAGGGGACTCTCAGCTCTGGAAAGCCCTTTATTACAACCGATTTGTTCGCCCAAGAGTAGCACGATTTCCCGGCATCGACCCATCCTCCGCGCATTTACCATTCTCGTCTAAGCTCTCAAGATGGCCAGAAGATGAAACCCTTGCCAAATCGGAAAAGGAAACTAACTGGAAGTTCGAGTACAAAAGGATGCACAACTGGGCTAAAGGAACTTGTGCCATGACGGAGATCCACGTCGCAGACCAACCTCCAATTCCCCCGCTATTAGTGTGCTTGCACGACGGGATCGTGTACACTGCCGATTCCATATCTGGGCTAAGAGCATGGTCTTCCAAGAAGGAACGAAAACTACTGGGCAGCATACAGCTTGAACGTCTTCCGGAAGTCGTGCCAACAGCCATCGCAGTAGATACCAAAAGTGAGAGTGCAGGATCCGACTTAGCAATCCACCGGGTGGTCTTAGGATTTAACGACGGCTCATTCACCATTTTTGAATTTGCTCTTAGTACTGGACATTTCGTGCCCATTTTCACCTCTAAGCCTACCAATGAGATTTTAACGGCAGTCGCCGCCTGCCTCCCATATCTCATTACTACGACAGCTACTCAACTCCTTACCATCTACAAATTCTCAATCGAACGCGAGTCTACAGAAAATGAACATAGAGAGGGAAGAATTGAACAGCCAACGCCGCTCTTCGAGTTCAAATCACACTCGGTTCTGCCTCCGGTTGCTCTGGGAATCCGTTCTCACCCAGAATATATCACCGCAACTTTGGCCTTTGCCACTCCTACTCTACAGACGGGCTGGAAAGCCACGGTCCAGGAGATGCGCCTAACACCAGAAGGCGAGCTTTTGGATTCCAGGATGGTATCTTCCTCAGCTACGGCGCATCCACTCTCCTCATCCTTGCCATCCTCGCTACAGTCTTCTCGAGCATCGACCCCAATGACCTCGTCAATCTCATTTTCCGCAGCCTCGCCTACATACACCAAACCAACCTCAATCTCATATTCGCATCCGTATCTACTCCTGTCACACCCCGACAACACCCTAACGCTGTATCTACTATCGTCAACACCCAATTCGCTTTCCATCAGTGCAGGAAGCCGCCTTTGGGGTCACACGTCAAGTGTGGCCGGAGCGCACGTTGGGAATAGAGGCAAGGCAGTCAGTGTGACGCGATCGGGAGATGAGTTGAGGATATGGGATCTTGAAGGGACTACGACGCGAAGTTCTCAAAGCGGTACGGCTGTGAGTGTCAAGATACAGCCTGGTAAGGCCAGCAACATGACTTCAGTCACTTCAATGACCGATTTTGAGGATATGACCGTAGTGAGGGGTTGGATAGGTTTCGATGATGAAAACGTGGTCATTCTGAAAGAGAAGAACCTTGGAACGCAAAATCTGGTGGTATACGATTTTACCTGAATGTCGATATCTTTAAGGTCCGATATCCATAGCATTGGAAGTGTTGATCTTCTAGAGAACTCTGGAGGTCCTTCTATATCGCTATCATGCTTTGGTCAACACGTAGATGATGCGATATCAGTAACGCAATAAAAGATTAATTCACAAATAACTACCCGATCTTAGCAGATAGATCGAACGCCGAATCTTTTCTCCCCTGCCTTGAACTCCAATTCCTCCATGCCGATGATAACTCTCACCAAACGGGGAGCCTCCAAGTCTAATAAGCTAAGAACCCTTCCACCGACGCCAGGTTCGGGTTCGTTGGGTGGACCAGGATATAAAGTCACGGTCTCCCAGTCGTCGTCACAAAAAAACAATAGTTTTAAATATACAGAAGAGAATAGAAGTTCGTCTCTCACAAAGAAGGATCTACCTGTCAGCTGACGCTTTCTCAGCCACTGTCGGTGCATCGCCTGGCAGTTCCACCATCTGCCGCTGTTTCGGGACGAAGACGCCTGGTGACAGTTGAGGACTGAACCCACCATGCGGGCCTTGGATAGGAGGACTCTCTGGAGCCTCTTGTGCGAATTCAGGTGCGCCGGTATGTCTGTTGTAACCGACGAATCTTCCGTCAGTTCCGCTCTGTACATGGCTGTACGCAGTCACGCCTGAGAATCGGTTGTCGTGCGTATACGATCCAGGAGGAGCAGGATTCCACGGGCCGAGATCTCCAACCTGAGATCCTTGACCTCCTGGTGCGGATGACCCGTGTCCACCGAGGATGTCACGGTATGTTTTGTTGCGTCCGACGAAATAGAAAAGAGCTAGGGCAAGGACCAGTACAACGATGCCGCCAATAACGATTCCCGCGATTGCACCTCCAGATAGATGAGTACCACCAGAGCTGCTGCTTGAGCCAGTGGGAGTGGTGTTGTTCATGGATCCACCGCCCTCGGATGGGAATGCCTGTCCAGGTGCTAGCTCGTACGGAGCGTTGACTGCGGCTTCAAATTGTTTCTGAAGAGAAGTTGAAGCATTAGGGTTAATGACGCCTACCATCCCATTTGGATGGCAGGAGTTGATAGCATCACAATAGAAGAAAATCGGTTGCGTGTCGTTGATTGTAAGATTCCATGTTGGTTCCTATGGCAAACCGTTAGCATTTCAAAAATCCCGCATAAAATGTTGCAAGCTCCGCGACTGCAAAGTACTAACGGTGTTAGGATCGCCGTCTTGGGTGAGGAAGTTTCCTGAGAAGAATCCGGTTTCGCCTGGGTGGATCAATTCGTACGGAATGCATGGATTACACCCGGCAGAACCGCACACTGATGCCTCAGTGTATTCGGCTCGAATGACTGAATGGTTTGTCGGAGCAAATTCGAAGACGATAATGTCACCAACATTCGCATAGGTTGTGTTCGGTTGATAGGCGTAGCCGTTCATGCCAACGTTGACCGTGTGGATAGCCGGAGTGGAGTATGCTGAACTAGCAGAGCTGGAGCCGGTTGCAGCTGCTTCCGTTAAACTCGCGCCATACAGCGAGTTCAACAAGCTGCTCATGGCGAGCAGATGATGTTTTCTGAGAATCATGGTGTCGATGACAGTTGTTCAAGCGTTTCGAATATACGCGTTGATGTGAGCTGGCCGTGTTTAAGGACCGGGAGGCGGAGAGGTATTGTACAGCCCCTTGTAGCGGAGAGTTCTGATAATAAACCACCATGCCACAAACCGGCATTGTACGCTGCCCGTTCACTAACCCATAGGTGGAAATCCCAGAGGACTCGCCGATCAAGCCCGGCGTAAGATTCTTACGAGGGCGGGAATAGCCCCGGACAGCTGCTGACCGGCTGCATAACCCATACAAGGGGACCGTAAGCCTTACGGGATTGGGGTTTCTGGCAAGCCATGATGAGCAAGAGGTAGAATTAATCTGACCTTTGGACCTGGAAGGATTCAATACAAAATAAAATGGCTTAGTATAAAGACACAACAGCACTCCAAACGTTGTACTGAAGGCATATAGATCCCCTGCGAAAGCGCCGGAATAGCTCCAGTGTTGAGCTGCAGAACATCGAACCACACCGGTGTTGTTCTAGTGCGTGTGCGATTACCACAGCCGCAGCTCTCTCGGGATCATTTCCACAGCTGGTGACGCTTTCGCTGCCGTAGGCAAACCCAGCAAGCGGCACATGTATTGGGCAATTTGGGCTGCACGTTAATGGTGGATGATCCCCTGTGACTTGGCATGGATCGCGTCAGTAATACCACATGAACAATTCACGGTAATCAAGCGGCATGAGCTCCGATGCCACAACAATTACCTCTTAGGCAAGGAGTCACTGATTTGTGTTCGGCCCTCGTAACTCTTCATCAAACCACCTCGAGTCTCTGTAAAACTTTTCAGCTCTTCTTGGCGCCGGGCTCGCGAGTTTCTCGTATCAGATAAGTTTGGAGAGCAACGATGCTTCCACAAACCACGATGGTGATGCGTCGACCTTCTAGCATGTCACTGAAGAAAGCTTGAAAAGCGGTGGGCGTTGTGAACAACCATAGGTGGCGCTCGTGTCCGCTGTACATGCTACACCGCGCGAATGCAGCCCAGCTTCTGGATTCTGCAACCGACTCCAGGGGGGCTGAGGCTAATCTTCCGTCCAGCCCATACAGAACGTTCTATTTATGCCTCAATCCCAAATACGATGACCCGGCGTTCTCGGCTCCTGAAAGTTTGTCTCTCTTGCTTCCTTAACGTACGTACACATATATCTTCCCAAGACAGCTATTTCTTGGTACTTTCTTGGTACGGACGCTCCACGTCAACTACTGGAATCAGATGATCGGCATTTGTTTCATACCATTGTATATCCGATCAAACTTTTAGTAAAGCCATTACAGAGTCACGAAGCGTTGAGTTTTGAGGCGCAGCCAATCTCAGACATAAGGTACCTTACCTGGCATTCTATGAAAAGATAGCAGCCTCAGGAAGTTCGGCGACATATTAATGAGTTCCATTTGCATCGGCGAAGCTTCGCCGTTTCGCCACCTTCTCGCAGGGCTGAGCCGTCTGGTTTGTCTCGGCTCTAGCGGGACACTCCGATTCCCTCTCTACGTGCTCCGTCATGCTAGAAACTCAAAGCCCTGCAACTACTCAGGCCTAAACGTGCGTCAAATTAACGGTAATCCAGCCATTTAGTAGATAGTCAGTCACTCAAGGAAGCCGAAATTTGTGCATTTCTTGTATCCAGCGCAACTTACCTTGCATAGCCTTTCGGTGATGCTCTCGAGATATTCGGTGTCATCTGCCGTTTCTAACACGTCCGGCAAGGGTCAACACTAATAGATGGCACTAGGGTTTGGTATTCAGAAAGCGTGATCTTGTCTAATAAACTAACGAGTGTCTTTGAAATAGAATTGATAAGGCACAATGCCGACGCACTTCGGACAAGGCTTGGCGGAAGGTTTGGATCTTACGCGTGAGAGCCTTGGAGTAGTTCAGGTCGAGTCATTCAGATAGAAACTTGAGGGTATCCTAGTTATCTACCATAGTCCAAGAAGTCCTTGGCAGATAGCAATAGACTTGCAATAGATCTACATACTCTTCTAATTCGGATATGCCATTGGTTGATCAAATCTGAAGGCTCAAAATAGACCGATTAAGCTAGATACCATAAAGGCACGGTCATGAGCTAGGACCAAACAGGATTTCCCCAGATCCGATATCCCCAGCTTTCTTCCGTTTATTCCTCTCCTTCTGCTTGATCTTCTTCTCACGATTCCTCTTTGCCCTTTTGATTTTCTCTTGAACTTCCTTCTCAACTTTATCCTTTGCCGCTTTCTCGACTCGCTCTCTGCTAACCTCAAGCTTCCTCCGAATGGCGATGCGAGCCTTCTTGCCCTTCCGTCTCCTCTTGCGCCGCACATCATCTTCATCCAAAGCAGCTGCTGCATGTTCGTCAAGCCTGCGCAGGATCTTCCCCGATGACTTGAAGGTAATAACGCGCCACGGGCGGTGGCAGCCCGGCCATAGAGTGCGTGAGTGTAGCAAAACTTCTTCCCCTGATATCGCAGAGGATGCGAGCTTCGTCTTCTGGGAAGAATTTGGCTCAGAGGCGAAATAGTAGGAATCAGGTCTCTGTGATATCAGAACTACTTTCGCGGGCTCTGGAGATCTAATTCGAATCCGTGACACATTGCCATTTCCTTGTGTTGAAGAAGGTGCGAATAATCGAAACTCCAAGCGCTCCTCATGTTCATCAATCCCTTGGACTGCCTGCGCCCCGTCTCCTGGAGCCGAATCATCTGGGAGTAGACTTTGCGTATCATCAGGTTTCTCTTCTTGACTCGACAATCGATCCAGAAACAGCTGCTGTAACTCGGGGTCGGGAGTAGACCCGCCAGAGGAAGAATTTAGATCGGAACGGCGAACTCTTCTTTCGTTAGTACGGCATTGATATAGGATCCAGGGTTGGATGATACCGTTTTGAATGTGGGAGCTCAAACATGATAGAATCTATCTCATGTTAAGATGTAACTGTTGGAGAGATAGGAAAGATAGAAATTCGTCTTCGAAATGGGAAAAATGGAAAAGCTCGCGCCACATGTGGCTGCAAATGTGAATGGATACGGCAGGTACCTTAAGGTGGTTAAATGAGGACCGATCGACGGCCAGCCCTACAATTTATCGAAGTCCGTCGCATTTTTGCTGCGGAAACTTTTTAATGTAACGTATTAGGCATCCCGCACATGCTAACCAGTGGTGGGGCAGAGATCAGACTCAATGCGTCTTCTCAGGAACTGCGCATCGCTATCGTAAGCGGTGAAAGGAGCGTTGGTTCCTCCCACGGTCCCACCGAAGTCAAGAACTGGACCCAAGTTAGCCTTTTCGAAATCAGACTTTCTTCAAGTCGCATTGTGATTCATACAACTTTTCATGACTGGAACGGCGAAGAGAATTGAACTCGCAAGGCTGAACTGTTGAGTTATCATCCCCTCATTGGTCTTCGTTTACCGCATCTCCCTTTTTTGGGACTTGAGTCAAGCGAGGCAACAGCACGCTGACAGCCGAAGAATATTTGATAAGTCTCCTTGGTCTTCTTCTCTTCGCTTCCACTCTCCATGTGGCTTCCGCTTCTCGATTGATTCGTATTCAATCTTATTGCACGCGGATATCCTACGAAATCATGTCGACTGCCCCCGTCCAGGACATTGATATGTCCGAAGGCGCTACTGGGAAAGCCAAGCATACTATTCTCGATTCCAAGTTTCCTGTGCTCGTCCCATATACCAGGGAGCTTCTATACTCTGAGAAAGAGTTCAGTGACTATCTCAAAACCATCAAGGCCGTAGCTGTCTACGAACCTGAGCCGGTTGAAATCAAGAAAGCAGAATCCGAGCCGCACCCATTCATTGACGGGCTCCTGAAGCGAAACGAAGTGAATCGAGACGCAGAAAGCTTAGCACAAGAGAACAAGGCTTTCACTACGAACACTGATGTCGCGTTCCAATCCTCAAAGTCCGCTTTGGTTGATTACTTCTTCAAAGCTTCCCTTGGAGATAGCGACACCGTCGATGAGCTATTGAACAAAGCTTGGGCAGAAGATGCCGAGGTCACCTTGAAGCTTATCTTCCATGCACGCAGCATCCATCTCGGTAAAGCCGACCGATCTCGCTTCTATGTCAGCATCGGCTGGTTGTACAAGTACCATCCAAGGACACTCCTAGAGAACTTAGGATGGTTGACCCGACCTATCATCGAGAAGAAGGTCAAGAAAGCTAGCGAAACCACCAAATCGGAGGGTAAAGACCAAGCCAAAGTTGAGGAGGAGGATGATGACGACTTCGAACTCGTTGTTGCTGAAGATCAAGCCGACGTCAATAAATTCGACGTGAAGAATGGCGTTGCCCATGGCTACTGGAAGGATCTGCTGAATATCCTTGTTCTGACGGTAGAAGATGCCATATACGAACAAGAGAAGATTAAAGCGGTTTTGAACAACAACTCCAGCAAGACTGTCAAACCGCGAATGCGTGAATGGAACTCGGAGAAAGCCAAAAAGCAAAAGCAGGCTGAGATTTCGAAGCGGCACGAGAAGGCAGTTACCCGGTTTAATAATGACGCTACCTATCGTGCACTCCATCTAACGATTGCTCGTCTGTTCGGCGACCGGCTCCGTAAGGACCGTATCCTTCTCGCCTCAGATAACAAGCGCGCAATTCGCCACCTTTCTCTGGCCGCGAAATGGGCACCTTCTCTGAAGGAATTTCATGACAAGCACACCTTTATTGCATCCTCGATCGCCGAAATCTTCTACCGACATGAGGACGTGTGCCCGGAATCGGTCCCTAAAGCAGATCGTGAGACCTACCTCAAATGTGCTCGCGAATCTTACCGACGCCTCATCCTCTCTCCTCTTCGCAAAGCACTCGCTGTGGTTGAGAGAGACATTACCGCAGAGACTTTCGAACGTATTATGTACGAACGGTTGCCATCGCTTGCCCTTGATCGCTATCGAAATCTATTCTTGTCGAAAGATGAAGAGCATTTCATGCAATACATAGAGCAGGTTGCGGGAGGACAAAAGCAAATCTCCGGTGCGGTTCTACTCCCTTCACTTCTTGTCTCCCGGGCTCGGGCTTTCAAGCCTACCTACAGTTCCAATAACAAGCCCTCCTCACTACAATCAGCACAAGCTCTTCTTAATACGAAACTCCTTGACGGGCAGTGGAAGACTTTGGTTCAGCGCATCCGTGACTCGGGCACTCTCCAGTCGTCAATCGCTGTTTGCGATGTAAGCGGAAGTATGGGCCATCCCCGTTTCGAAGACGGAACGACTCCTATGGATGCTGCCATTGGTCTCTCTCTGTTACTCGCTGAGGTTGTAGAGCCGCCTTTCGGAGGATGTTTCATCACCTTTTCAGCACATCCTACAGTCCAAAAGGTCGGTGGGCTTAGTGATCACCGCGACTTCGGACAGAAAGTGAAGTACATCGAGCGAAGCGACTGGGGGATGAACACGGCCTTGGACAAGGTTTTCGAGCGTCTCATCTTGCCTACGGCCATTGAGAACAAAGTCAAGCAAGAAGACATGGTGAAGCAAGTATTCATCTTCTCAGACATGCAGTTCGATTCTGCCATGCAAGGCAGTGAGCGATGGAGCTCCAGCTTCCAACGCATCCAGAAGATGTACAAGGTGGCAGGCTACGAAATGCCTACGGTCGTCTTTTGGAATCTCGCTGCTGAAGACCACGGCAACGTGCCCGTTGAGAGTGATGAGCCTGGAGTTACACTTCTCAGTGGCTATAGCCAGGGGCAGATGAAAATGTTCTTGGATGGTGGTGGCTTTGAAGACGAGGTGGCAGAAGAGGAGATTAAGATGGACGAAGAGGAGGTCAACAGCGATGATGAAACAAAACTCGGAAACGATGACAGCGCCTTTGTAGATGTCACGGTTGAGCAGAAGAAGACGGACCCGGTGGCCGGAGTTCGCAAAGCTGTCAGCCATCCGGCCTATCTGATGCTGAAAGTTATTGATTGAGCGTGAGTTTTTCAAACATATCTCTTAAGAGTCCCTCATAGTTTAGTTTCATCTCGTAAATTCGTAAAAGTTTGAGAGGGCAAAGAATCAGTTGGTCACACAGAAAGACCATCATAGCGGAACACTAAGCAATATCGAATCTCATTTACCCGACTCCCAAACTACCTCAGCGTACAGAAAATCTGCAAAGATTATGGTGACTAACCCGGCACAATGTGCAACCCTTCGCCAGGTGAAACGCAGTCAGACAGACGAGAAACCCGGGAACAAGCATTCTGGCAGCTATATGCTCCGTCTGCTCCTCCGCCACCCACAACCTAGAGGCATCCAAAGAAGAAGCTCTATGCATGAAACACTATTGTGATTTGATCCCAGGGAAGTATCATCAGATTTGTTTAGCCGGACCACGCCGCCCGTTCGATGACCCTGTGACCCATGATGCGATAATAGAGAAGATGTCTAGTAGGCTTAGCAGCAACTGTTGCTATTGCTGGACTGCACACTCTGGCCAGCACCGATATTGATCTTCTCCTTGTTTTGGCTAGCAGTGTTGCCCATACGCTCTTTGATCTGCCTAGCCATCGTCAAGAAAGCCTGCTCGACGTTGGATGCGTTCTTGGCCGATGTCTCGAGGAAAGGGATTCCAAGGCTGTCAGCGAATTCCTACCATGCCGTTAGCATTCTACAATCCACAGTGTTAGGGGTGGAAGTGTAATGCGACTTGTCGTACCTTTGCAACCGTGTACTCCACAACCTTCTTGTCACTCATATCGCTCTTGTTGCCGACGAGTAGCTTGTTGACGCCTTCGGTGGCATAGCGGTCAATCTCTTGCAACCATTGCTTGACGTTGTTGAAAGAGTCCATATCGGTGACGTCGTAGACGACGCAGATGCCGTGAGCGCCACGATAGTAGGAAGACGTGATGGTTCGGAAACGTTCTTGTCCCGCCGTGTCCCACTGAGAGATTAAATGTTAGAACAAATCATTAGCCATGCTTTTGGTATTATTGTGGCCTACAATTTGAAGCTTCACGGTCTTGCCATCGAGTTCGATCGTCCGGATTTTCTGTTCCTGTAAGTCTCCATCTCAGTGTCAAGGACGGCGCAAAGACATACAAAGTCGACACCAATAGTTGAAATGTAGCTCTCGGTGTATGTGTCATCCGCAAACCGCAGCAGCAGACAGGATTTGCCAACACCCGAATCGCCGATAAGCAGGAGCTTGAAGAGGTAGTCGTATCTGTAGAGTTCGAGTCAGAACCACTCCGGCCCATCAAAACAAACATCCTCCTAGATTGTGATCCGGTTGGGAAAGGGTAAAGACTCTGTAGGCATAAGTATTAGCGCTGGACCAACTAACAGGCTGGCTTCAGCCAAGTATCGTGAGCGGTTTGTAGGAGCTGGAAGGCAACGTACTACTCTGGATTCATCTTTGAAAGCCGTGTGAGAATCTAGCAGGAAGTATTGTAAATCCGACGAAGAGAAAAGAAGAAGTTGAAGGTAGAAAGTGAAGTGGAAGAGCTTGTTGTTGAGAGATGTCTTGGGTAGGTCACTCAAAGAAGGACCGCACGACGCCAAGACTTCCGAAATCAGCAATCACGTGCAAGTAAGCCTCCGACTTTGAGACAATTCAAAGGCAAACCGAATATGTACGACAAATACGTGGCTCAGCACTCATATATCGATCTAGGCTTCCATATACATGACTTGTTGTCTCACATAGGGGCGCGAAAGGGAAAGGAACACTGTTGACTCTCTACTGCGAGGCGAGGCTTTCTGAACCATAACATAGCTGGCCTGGCAAAACTCATGTCTACATTTCATGATTCTAGACTTGACACAAAGTGTGATAGAATCCGTTCCATGAGGGTGAGTAAAGGGTGGAGATTTCTGTTAATGGAAGTCAGATCTCTACTCATCCGAGCGCGTTGCGAAATGATGCAAGGCAGCATCACATAGTATCCCAACCACAGATTCGCCTTTAACCGCCAAACTCTAAACAATCACATAATCTTGTTGAACGCCGGGATTAGTGTCTGCGCCAACCAGAAGGAGAACACCAGCTTCGGGCCCGTCATTAGTAGCTTTGGCACCAAGCCTTTGAAAAATGCCGTAGGTCCCTCGTATCTGATCATGTTGGCCAATATCCGGAATCCGCTCTGAGGGTTATCGAAATTGCGGTTCTGAATTCTAGTTTTGATAACGTCGAGTGGCGCGGAAACGATGAGTGATGCGCTTGCGCCTGCAATGGATGCGACGAAATTCTGCATCCAAGTCGCCTTGTTGTAGTCCTCAAGCTTATAGAGGTACTGCTTCGTCACTGCCGAACCGCCAAATAGCTGCAAAACGTCAGTCTTGATGGTCCAAAGACTACCAACTCCAATCATCCAAACATACAGCAAATGAACCAGGTGCGTTTCGTGCTGCTGTCCAGCCCCATCCTCTATATAGGCCAAATCCTTCGTCTGCGACGATTTTGAGAACTCCTCTACCCCTGAATGCTTCAGGGTTCGTCTGTCTCTTGATTTTCAACACGTCCAACGGTAACAGAACGATTTCTCCAATGCCAATCAGCGAACCCGCTGTTGCATGCATCATTGCCTTTCCATTTCCTCGCCCAAATGTCTTATCAAACCAATCGCCATGATGCAGTGCAAGGTAGTCTCGCGCGAACGGCTGCCCACCATATTTGTAAACGCGCTGTAGAACTTTGTAGGCGGCAGCGTAGCCAAGTCCAGGGAATAGGGAAATGAATCGCCGAGGTATCGACGCGGATGCTTGATCTTTAAATACTATGGAGTTGAGTTGGGAGAGAGAGGTAACGCGGCCGTAATTGGACATCAATCGTTTTGCAGTCGTGTCGACAGGATGGAAGACAATAAGCTCTGCAATGCCGGCGCATCCTTCATCTGTGTCAGTATGGTATATTTCAGGGCTCAAATAGCTTTCGTACCTGCTCCAGTCAATCGCGCAGCTGTCGACTCCTTTTCAATGATTTTGGCGGAGCCTCCAGCCATTGCTGGTGGTGGAGACATCATTGATTGGCAATACGGTCTCTACTACGAAAGAAAGTAACAGAAAATCGGAAACGAAGCCAAGTAGATGGAGAAACAAAATTGAAAGAGAGCAAACTATATGGGAGGATGCGCAAAAATCAATTTGGACGAGAAAATATACACGCGCGTGATGGTATGGACGAAGACGCAAGTACAGGGAAGATCGGTTCAATTTTTTTTTCTTTGGGAAGAGGGGGCCAGAGCTTCCATTTCGTCCTAGCTTGGCAACTGCCGTCAACGTCCAAACTCCGAGCCTCCAGAACTCTTCAACCTGTAGATGCTATGCCAATGATGATGTATTGTGCCTTTTCACGCACATTCGCTATTGAATGAAGATTTTCCAAATCAGAAATGCGACCATTGGGTCTAATGGGAACTTGAAAACTTATTCACGGCACCATAACAGGCAGATTCATCGTCCACCGATGCTCGGAATGTATTTTTCATTTGCATTCAAACGCTAGAAGCCAAACTTCTTCGGGTTCAGAGACGAGATATTTGCGCTCTTTGCACTTCCTTCCCATATAATCTCACTGATGAGCTTGCCCGTCCCAGGACCGTTCTGAATTCCCCAACAAGTGTGACCAGCAGCAATGAATAGCCCCTTTACGTTGGTCTCACCAATAATGGGACCACCGCCCGTAGACACGTTGGGCAAGTAACACGCCTGGCGTCCTGTGACTTCACCATCCCGTAGCTCGTCAGAGATGCTTCCTACGAAGTCCACGATGTCTTGACACCGTTGCTCCTCCACGGACACAAGGGCTGTCCTAGCGGGCAGGTCGTCTTCTCCTCCAAAGCCATAACAAGCGTACACTTCATTGTTTGGCCGGGCGTATATCTCAGGTGTTACTAGCCTCGCATGTCCTTTCGACCGTCTTTTCGTGACATCTCCTCGTACTTCGTCAAAGTCTCTAGGAAGCTCGAGTTGTGTGAAAATGGCGTAGGCTGAAACCGGTCGTGTCGGTCGAATCGTGACACTGTACGCTTTTGATCCAGATATTGGCACTTTCTTCCAAACAGATGGCGTCCACGGGCCAGCACTCAATACAACATGTGTCGCTGGTAGAGTATGAATGCTTCCATCTTCGTTGCCGTCCTTATACTCCACCCCTTCCACACGTCCTGTATCACTCGCAGACTGCAGGATCTTCATTGCGCTCCCAATGACAATCTTCACTCCCTTCTCTTCCGCCAACTCCGCCATACTCGTCGTAAACAAGTACGGATGAACCTGTGCAGTATTCTCAGGCGTGCCCATCGCCTCATACGCGACCACGCTCTCCGGCACAATCCAATCCAAATCCGCCGGCACGCCCGCCTTCTCCAAAAGCTCCGCAGCCTCTTTACTCCTCTTCCGCAAACCTTCACTCCCTCCGCCGCTCAACAGCCCCCCAGTTTCCCTTCCGGCCCTCGCACGCGGCGTCACCGACCGCCCACGACACTCGACGCCGGCGCAATCCACAGCCCTATAGCCCCAGCGGCGGTCGCCGCCATGCGTCTCCGCAAGCTCGCGATGCAGGCGGTAGCTCAGCGGGACGATGCAGGCGGGAAAGGCCCAGAGGGCGAGGAGGCCGCCGGCCTTGCCAGACGCGCCGCCAGCGACCTCGGTGGCTTCGAGGAGCGTGATGGAGTCGCGCGCGGGGTCGAACCCGGCGTGCCGCGACAGGTAGTATGCGCTTGTGCTGCCGATGATGCCGGCGCCCACGATCACGATGTGCTTTGGTGAGGGCGCAGTGGTGCTGCTGGGCGCAGCCATGGTTGGTGGGTGGTGGATGGGAGTGATGAGTGTTGGTGTTGGGTGATGGGTTCGTGTCTGGTGGTTAAGTCGCTCTGCGGGTGGATGCTGAAAATGCGGGAATTCCAGATGCGTGGTAAGGACTACAGTTGATGATGCTGTTTCAATGATGATGTAAACTGGCGATCATATTGACAAGCTCCATCGATGAGCGCCGCTTATTCAAGTTTGTACAGGCAAGGACAGTTTGGCTATTTGAGCATCTAAACCATGTCAGTTTTATTTATGAAGCTTCGAATGGGTTACAACGGCAAGTGGTTGAGTTGGCACAATAGGTCCAGTGACAGACGTGGAGTAACGCTATCCGAAACAACACCAAGCGCACATGCTCTCTGCGGTGTCTCGAATTGGTGCGAATCGCACTTGTTACTCTGCACCGGGATACTCATTGCTGCTCTGAATCACGAGATATTATGGAATGGGCCTCTGGAAATGGCGTCTCAGGTCAAAACTTACCCCTAAAATGAAGTTTCTTTGCGAATGCGTCTACAGAGTCACTTGGCGTCTTACAAATGGGAACAGAGCTAGAGCTCAGAAATCCCAAAATATCATTCCTTAGACTAAACGCTTATATGCTATTCAAAAATCGATACAGAACGATCGAAGGCAGGGGGTAACCCACTTAAAAAAGAGTCTTCAAAAGACGGTCCAAAAAGGTGCGCTCGCTCAACTACGCTCATCAGCTCGAAAAACACATTAGCGGCCTGTGAAGCCAAAGGTATGCTTGGAGGGAAGATTTTTGAGTAGAAGTAAGATTTTGTGCTTATACCCTGGGTAAAACTTCAACCGCTCCGATACTATACACCAGTCAGCATGGATGCAATCTCATTGATATATCAGCCATTCCTCACCGATGATATCGGCATAGCCAAGTCCATTTACTTCGAAAGCTCATCCAGTGCCTAAAGCCTTGTCAGTTTGCTTGTCAATCTACGGAAAAGACTTGGTTTCGCTGTGGTAGGGGATTGTAGAGTCTGCTTCTCCATTTCTGCTGGCTTATCGTCGGCCTTCTCAAGCTGCACAGCCGGCAACGGCGGTAAAGCTTTTGGTGGTGGTGGAAGGGACTTGGATAGCGTAGCAGGTGGAAGATGACACGGAATGCGACGTTTTTCAATCGCTAAGCCGTTCGAAGACTGCTCGGATGAGAGTGGAGTAACAGGCTTCGTCGCCAGAGGATGAGAGGGAAGATCTTCCCTACGCTGGCATCCCTGTGGAGCAATATGTATTTGAGGACAGGTACCAACCTTATCGTAATCGTAATCGTACTTCTCGAGCGCTCGCACCGCCGAAGACCTCCCGTAGCCAAGTCGCATTAAGTTTTGAAGCTGAGAGACGTCGTGTTCCGAAACCTCGCTTACCGTTCTTCCTAGATTTGGCTTGCTGATCTCTTGCGCGGTCGATGAGGACGCCACTAAAGGCGCAATCCGATCTTCCTCAGCATTTTTCATCAGAGCATCCCAATCTACGGCATTGCTACCTTCGGCAGATGGTCCAGAGACACCTATACCCGACAGAGGTGGAAGTATGGACGATTTACTAGTCGTGCCGAAGTCGCCAAAATCACCAAAGGAATCCTCGACCTTGTTAGAGGAGTTCTGGAAGCTCATAGGTGCTTTGCTGGTCGGTGTACGCTCGCTAGCTAAAGTGTTTGTTTTGCTAGCAGAGGGAGAATCAAAACTCGGGTTGAATTCATCAAAACTGTTTTCATGGCCAGATGCAAACATGAAGTCGTCTTCATCAGCATGACCCTCTTCATCCGCCTTGGCGTCTTCAAGGTCATCGAAGCCGGCATCAAAATCATCGTCGAAAGATCCAATTTTTTTGCCCTGCGTAGAATGCAAAGTCGGTGGAATAACACTCTGGTGAGATGCGGCCGAGACGTACGTATCGCTTGAAGGGACGTTCGACGACGGAGTGGTTTCAGCAAGTGGTGGAGGAGATGTGGGAGACTTGTTGCCGAAGAGAGCTTGACCTTGCGACGGAGACTGAACAGGCTGAGCTCCCGTTGTAGGATCGTCTCGTGACGGGAGGAGGCCTCCAAACTCCAATGGGAATTGGTTTGGATCACGATTAGCACCAGTACCGGTGCTTACTGTTTCTCCGTAAGTCGGTGGGCTCTTTTGGGCGTTCGGCGTAGGCAGCTCTTCACGCACATCTGAGATAGGCCTTGGAACCTCCTTTATCTTCTCTGGAGACTGATGAGTGAAGTTGTCATCGAAGCCTTGGTCTCCATCTGAGTCACTGTCGTCATCCTGGAGAGATGGAATTGGTGGAAATTCGGAGTTGATTCTCTCCACAGCTGCATCACCTAGATCTCCGTTCGCTCTCGGGCCACTAGTAGACGGCCTAGATCCTGCTGGAAGACTTGCGAAGGCATCATCAAAATCTTTGGTGCTGCCCACGGTGCCCGTGCGAGTAGATTCTTTACCAAAGGCAGAGAAAGTCTCCCTGCTTCCAGAGCTGAATCCGCTTCCGCCAGTGAAATTTGGCTTCACCGAAGATGTATCGCTGGGTGGGAAAGTCCCTGGAACAGTACCTGGGAAAGTTCTGAATAGGTCCGTATCGGTTGACCTCCCTCCGGTACTTGTGACTGGAGAGGTGCTTTTGTTTCGCTCGAACAGGGCAGCACCGGTAGATCCTTCGCTTCTGTTAGTTTCCAAGCGTTCCAGCGGTGGAGGACCTGAAGTGGCTGTCGGCGTTTCAGTACCTCCTCCTTCGAGACGAGATACGGGAGTTTCCACTCTTACAGAAGTGGCGGTAGATTCACTAAATTGCCGGCCAGGACGCAATGGAAGGTCACCAGGAGTCAATTGACGTGATTCAGGAGGCTCAGGTGGTTCCGCGGTACGAGGAGAGTCACGATGTGAGGAAGCCGGTGGTGACGCAGACGGAGTAGGTAGACCAGGCTCAGAAGAGGATGTGATAGACGCCGACTGTATTGAAGGGCCAGTTTGACTTGCGAATCCGAAGGAGGTTGGTGGAGGAGCCGTGGTTTGAGAAGTTGAGGAAGCAGTACTAAAGATATTGTCGAAAGACTGCTTGTTTGTCTCTGCTGGGCTACGTGCAAAACCACCTGGCGACATAGTGTTATCGAAGGACTGCTGAGGCGTTCGACGGAAGAATGGATTCGTGCTTTGGCTAGTTGATGCTGCTGGGCTGACCACTGCAGGCGCCTCGCGAGGGCTTGTGGGCGCGGTGTCTTGTCGAGTTTTGGACAGTTGGTCCATTTCGGCCTTAACAGCATCAAGTTCAGCTTCGCTCTTCTCAAGCTGCTTCTTGTTGATGCTCACCAGTCCTTTTTCACGACGAATATGATTCTTCATATCCTCAAGCTCATGCTTAAGGCGAGCCGTCTCTGCATTTACCTGACTCATCCGCTCTCGCAGAGTTGCATTATTTCGCTTGTCGTTTTCCAATTCAGCGGAGGCTTGGCGATGCTGCGTTTGAAGATCTTTTGATGCTCCTTCGAGCATAGCAATCTCACGTTGCAAATTCTGTATGTCTCGACGGTTGGTGGTGAGTTGCTCCTGAAGAACCTTGACTGCCTTAACCTCTTCATTGTATTGAGAACGGAATTGGGTCAGGCGAGCCTCCAAGTCTCGCTTTTGGCTCGCTGTGGCGGATACATCTTTCTCTGTAGCAGTTCTGTTGGCTTGAGCCTCTTGCATTTTGGGTAATAGTTGCCCAATTTGATTCGACATGTTCGCAAGCTCAGAGGTCTCTTTAGTAAGCTTCTTCGAGACCTCAGGATCATTGTCGCCCAAGAGATCATCCACAGCTGAAGGAGGCTTGATATCCCGGACTTGCGCATTTGAAGAGCTGGCAGAGCCTCCAGTGGTCTGAGATTGTAACGTCTGCCCGAAGGAAGACGTCGGCACGAAAGGCTTGAAACCACGAGGCGGTTGGAAGTTGCTGCTAGTGGGAGAACTGGTTTTGCTGCCAAAAGGGTCTGTATCGAACGGACGAGGAGCAGTTCCAGAGCCGCCTGTACCTTGCTGCTTCAAGGATGGTGGAGAAGGAGATGATGTGAGAGCATCCAAACCAAACAAGTCCTCGGCAGCAGACTGTGGAATGACAGGTCTAGCTGCTTGTTGCGGTGGTTGAGTAGCAGCAGGAAAGCTAGTCTGAGTAGTAGCAGGAAAGCCAGACTGAGTAGCAGCAGGAAAGCCAGTCTGCTGAGGAGCGACGAATTGGCGAAGGCTTGCAGGGACTACTTCTGGAGGAAGGACTCTCGGCAAATCGTAGTTCGGGTCTTTTCCGCGTTGACTGTGGATAAGTTTCATTGCCACAGCAAATTCATCGCGATTCAAAGTATCAGTCTTGCGGATGTTTGCAAGATCCCATATGTCTCCCAGCACGGCATCTGGTAGTCCTGAGTCGCGGAAAAATTGTACAGCTTGATCTCCAGTGACGTAGCCAATGTTCTGGGCATCATTCCTTTGAAAGATTCTATCGTAACCCGCTTTCTCATCAGGCGTAATCACCCAGGGGCTAACAGACGGTATGGTTGTGCCGGGTGCTCTGCTCAGGGGACTAGTGGTACGTGGTGCCTGTGAGACACTGAATGGGCGTGGGATGGCACCTGATACGGGGGTCTGGGCAACCGGAGGTCGTGATGAAGCAGCACTCCACAACGCGGGAGGGATGTTCGGAGGCAGTTGTCTCATGGATTCATTCTTGAGCGAGACGAGTAAATGCATCCCGACGATGAACTCAACATCGCTGAGTGCTCCTCGCTGCTCCGTGTCCGCTAGGTTCCAGACGGCCACGAGAGTATCCGTTGGCAATCCTGATTGTTCGAAGATTTGGCGCGCAGCATCTCCCGAAATGAGGCCCTTGTTGGGATTTCTGCTTTGGAAGAGACCTGCGTATTCAGCGGCTTTCTCGGGTCTAAGAACCGGGACGCGAGACGCCGGCGCAGGCGCTGGCGCTGACGCTGGTACAGGCGCCGGTGCGGAGGCAACAGGAGGAATCCCGTCGAATTGAGGCAGAGGACCGGCTACAAGGAAGTTAGCATGGTTGAACGGTACGCAAAAGAGGTTGTACTCACGTTGGATTGCTGCTGAAACATCTGGCTCCCAACCGGGCTGTGATTGACAGCGGCCAATTATGCGCAACGCTTTGACAAATTCTTCGACGGTGAGAAATCCACGGTTATCAGGATCTAGCTTGGCCCATATGTCTCCGAGTAGTTCTTGTTGGAGATTTGAGCGCATGAAGAGGTCGAAGGCCTCCTCGCCGGTGACGATGCCCGTGTCATTTTTGTTGGCGGCCTGCTTAAAGAGCTGACTGAAATAGCGCTTCTCCTCCGGGGTCAGGTTGAGCTTCGGATGATCATCTGGAAGAAAATGCTTAGCATACCGTCGCGTTTGGCGGCGATGGAGAGCCATACTCATGTTTGTAAGCTACGCGCGGAAGCCCGGCAACAGCAAGCTCCGCAGCTTGTCAGTGTGTGAAGGAGCTCGCTAAACGGCTCAGCAGAGACAGAAATTTGTGAGGTGCAGAATGAAGTGGTCGTAATGCGGGGCAATGAAGAGAGACTTGTGGTATTCTGAGGGTTGTAGCAAAGGTAAAGAATGGAGCAGAGGTGATGTGATTGATGTGATGGGAGCTCAAGTCTCGAAGAGGTTGGAGTTCACTCACGGACTCCGCTAAGATTTGGCACACCCACCATGCCATTAACCCTCACCCTACTACGCCCACGAATCGTCAAGCGACAACGCATTCCTCCGCATATTCTTACTTCCAAAGCGAATCACACGCATCCCGCCGCCAGCAGCCCTCTGTATGCTATAGGCTATGAAATACGGGGATGCAGGTCGATTCCCAGCCCAGAACGGCTGGCAAATGCCGTTCCAAGTCGTTCGCATACCGAGTACTGTTCAAATATCAAGCCATTCCTTGTACATAACGACCCTTTGATATGCGGGATATTACTGCAGAGTGTACTCGTGTTCAGTGATCTTTACTTCGTGCTGGCCCATTCGGAGCCATTTTATGTTGCTTCAGTTGTGTGATGTATATTCTATTCGAAAGAGAGAAGCATCTGGACGGCACCGAAATCATGGATCTGCTCTTTTACTAACTGCAACGCAAGTTCTGCTAGGACTGATGTGGACACATCTGACAAAAGAAACTATCTCAAACTGACTGAATGACGTTCCATCGAGTTCATATCCATGCATTTCCCATCACTCCATACCCATCTTGCACAGCCTACAGAGCATGAAGCCTGCGTAACTCACTCTAAAAGTCGCCACCACCACCACCGAAGTCTCCACCGTCTCCGCCGTAGCCTCCATCGCCTCCATCCCCAGCTCCTTCGAGGGCATCACCGATCAACAGACCACCCAGCAAACCACCACCGACGCCCAACGCGGCAGCCGTACCAGCACCCATGCCCTGCCTCTGCGGCTGCTGCTGGTAGCCGCCGCCGTAGTAGCCCGGGCCGCCGGGCGGATAGTAGCCGGCGGGCGGCGGGCCGTAGCCCGCTGGCGGCGGGCCGTAGCCGTAACCGGGGCCCGGTGGCGGACCCTGCTGGTAGTAGGGCTGCTGCGGCGGTGGGCGGTTGTAGTACTGCTGCTGCTGCGGCGGTGGTGACTGCGCGCTGGTCTTGTTCTTGCCCAGCAGCTTGCCGAAGAGGCCGCGCTTCTGCTCCTGCGCGCGCGGCGGCAGCTCCGTCGGCTTGCCGGCGTAGCCGCCCTGGCTGCTGTCGCCGGTTGGACTGCTGTAGTAGGAGTCGGCCTCGCCGCGGTCCGTGGCGGACGAATCGCCGCGGGAGTCCTCTTCGGCTTGGAGTTTGCGCGCTAGCTCTTCGTCGCTGGCAGTGTCCGGGTGCGAGCTTCCGGCGCCGCTGTTGAACGGGTTATTGCTTCTCAGGCCGCCCTTCTCTGGACCAACAGCTTTGGCCTTGTCAGGGTCGTAAGGCGGTGGGCCATCAGGAGCTTCATCTCCTCCTTCTGGTGGATAGATAGGTTCGGTTGGCCTGTCCCATTGTGATTTCTTGGTGTAGATGTTGACGTAGAACCATTCTTTGTACTGGCCTAGATTGTGCATTAGCGAATCGTTCAGAGCTTGGAATATGTGCTTCTTACTGTTCCATACGGCTTTCCATCCCTCTGGCACCTTGGGAGGAGGAGGTCCCTGCGGACATGTTAGCCAAAGGCCGAACAGCGGCGACGGTTGTCAGAACGGGATACTGACCGAAGGAGGTGCAAAGTCAGACATTGCGCGGTACCTTCGTCAAGTTTTAGGTGGAGAGTTGATGTTGCCCAAAGGCGTCAGATTGCGAATTGAGGTTGAAATATTGACAGGGTCTAGACTGTCATGGCTTGAACATCTATCTACTTTACCACGGTGGCAGATGCGTTAAATCACTCTCTTCAAAACAAGTGGCGGTCGCCGTGGGCTTGGCAGTTGACGAATGATGAGGGGCTCAGCTCTGGGCAAAATGCGCGTCGAAGCGTGGGAGTTAGGCGGCCGGATCGATCCTTTTCCGCTCGAAGCCGCAGCCTTACGACATCTACGTTGCCGCCTCAGCTGCGAAAAAGCGACCAGAACATTCTAGCATTGTGGTCCAGATTTGTGCATGGCCATCCAAACCAATTTGCTTCTGCTGAGCTGCTACAGACTTTGAGCTTTTGCGATGAGGCTAGGACGGTATGAACCTTGTAGAGTAATGTGATTGAATGCGCGGTCAGCGACAGTTACTGCAACACACCGAATGCGGAGGACAAGGCCATTTACAAGCTAAGAACACCAATCTGCGACGCCATCAATGTGAGCTGGATCGCCGAAGCTTTCTGCCAAATCGAGCTGCTCAACTCTTATACCACGCCACAGGCCAATGCTTCGAACGCGGGCATATAATACATGATGATCCAAGCGTATCCAATCAGATGGAGGTTTGCTTCTTCGATGAATGGTCTTGGGAAATCAACGTATATTCCAGCAAACTCAACCAGAATTATAATCTCTTTACTCTTCTTGCAATGTAAGCATTTATCGTATCATTCAAGCTCTCAATGATACGTTTTTGCATCCATGAAACCAAAAACCTGTGATATCATCGTTCAAACGTACAGACACCGCCACTTGATTGTGGCGCTGTCAGTCGCAGCTCTTTTGTACTGTTATGTGATGGCGTTAATTTTGTCCGGCTATCACTTACCGTCCAGCAAACACCTGGACATCTCGCCTTCCGTTGAGCCGCTCTCGCCGCTCTTTACCAACTTCATGTCTCTAAACACGCTCTTATGATCGCCACGCTCATGCGAACAAGCCTCGCAAAAAGCCTGCTCCGCGCTCAATTGCCCAGCTCTAAGCCTTCGGGCTTGGCCGCTTCACCTTTTGCAATTGTGTTACGGCGGGCCAGGCGAGGCCTCGCAAATGTTAGAGACAGCCAAAAACAAGGCTCAAATGTGTGGTTCAGCGGCACGACAACATCTTTCGAAGTTTCCAACTCTGGGCCTGGAAGCGGGAGGGATCACAAACCACCAGATGGGCGAACGCTGAAACTGGGCAAAAGTGAGTTGGAGTCACTTATCCAGAGCATTCCAATTCCTAATCTTGTATACAGCCATCCGAATTCTCCATGACCGACTACCTACGCTTCTAGTCTCTCCACTCCCTCAAGAAATTCTCTCTCCTCAGATCACCCTCCGTCTCTTTCCTTCAACTCATCCACATTTACCCACAGTTAGTGGCAAGCTTGCATACGTCGCCGCGCTGTGGACTTCACCAGTAGCTTGGGGAAGGTTACCAGTTGTCGGCAATGTCAAACTCCACATCCTTTCGGAGCGAATGGTTCGAAATGGCTCCTCGGCAGACGATCAGCAGGCATCCGGAAACGAGAAGTTAATTGTCAAATGGAAAAATTGTGAGAAGGAGGCTGAGGGTAAACTATCGGAAATACTTGGTCGAGATCGCGGCGAAGACAAAGAGTTTGTGGGCTTGTTCATCTTTGAGTTTGATGATGAAGGTCGCGTTCTGTCACACACCATCGAACATGTCGAAGAGGGAGGAAATTGGGATCGGAAAACCGCGAAAGTCATCAGTGTCACCGACTGGCTACTAGGTCGAGCTTGGGGCAAAAAGGAAGAGGAAATTCCCGGTCTGGCCATTGGATACTGTGATGTCGACGCGAAGGACCATCGAAGAGGTACCAAGTAGCTCAATTGCATTTAATCAAATGCTCCGAGGAAATGACGAGGTTTTCTCAGCTCTGAAAGCATGTTACAAGCTGCACAAGTGTATAGGTGGCTTATAAGGAATCAGTTTGACAGCGACGGCGTTTAAGGGCAATGGGAAAGCATTGGCAATGTTTGTACTACAACAGAGGACTTGATACCATTGGGAATTGTTTACAGCAATAAGCAATCCATAGAACGCCACTCTTAAAAAACCTGCACCTCTACATGGTTGCTTTGTTACTCTGTGCATCATATTTTACTCCCAAGCTTCAGAATCAATCTGGCTTCGGGAGTGGTGAGCCAATGCCAAAAATCGTCACCATGATGTATATCTGGAGACTAATAAGAGCAGAAACTTTTAACTTTTCTGAAGATATACTCTGTTGCTCGGATTCGTGATAATGTCCGACAGCCGCGCTCTGTTCCTCCGATCCTCGGCAGCATTCGCATTTATTTCCGAGTACATATTGTATATAGTTGTATGGAACTTGAGTTTGCGATATCCTAAATTGACTGCTAAGTCTCTTTTCCTATCCTCTAATATGTTGGAACTTGTCATCTAAAGCCCCGTGTCATACAAGGTAGTCATCGTTTAATGTTGACTACTCCTCCGCGCCATGTTTAGACAACTATGTCCCCCATTGTATTCCACTACACTCCAAATCGGATCGAGAGCCGGCAAAACTTCAGGAAACCTTTCTTTAAGCATTCGACGACTTTCGTCGACAGCGACCACACTTGAAAATGGCCCACTTACAGGAATTCGAGTACTTGATCTCTCAAGAATCTTAGCTGGTCCATTTTGCACCGTTAGTGGCTCGTCATATATTTCATTTCGAATGATACTGAAGTCGAACAGCAAATCCTTGCCGATTACGGTGCCGATGTGATCAAAGTCGAGCAACGAGGTTCTGGCGACGATACTCGTCATTGGCGAGGCAAAGGAGAATCCGCCAAATGGAAAACATCGTCACCAATATCATTTTATTTCACCGCTGTGAATCGCAACAAACGGAGTCTCACCCTTGACTTGAGAAAAGCCGCCGCTCGGCAGATTCTATATGATCTGGCCAAGACTTCCGACGTCTTCGTACAGAATTTCATTCCTGGTAAGCCAGAAGAGCTAGGTCTGGGGTACGAGCAGCTGAGCAAGGTCAATCCGAGGATAATCTATGCATCGATATCTGGCTATGGCGCTTCTGGACCCTATAGCAAGCGTGCTGGATATGATGCAATCGCAGCAGCTGAAGGTGGCCTTATGCATATCACAGGCGAAACTCACGGTACTCCCATTCGACCAGGCCTAGGAATGGTGGACATGTCAACTGGCCTCTACGCCCACGGAGCTATCTTAGCGGCACTACGAGCACGCGAGATCACAGGTAGAGGACAGAATATCGATGCTAGCCTCTTAGAGACAATGCTGAGCTTACTCACTAATGTGGGTTCGACTTGGCTCAATATGGGCGTTGAAGGTCAGAGATTTGGTGCTGCCCATCCCAGCATCGTCCCTTACAATACCTATAAGACGAAGGACGGCTACTTTGCTCTCGGCGCAAATAATGAGAAGCAATGGAAGGTGCTGTGTGAAAGAATCGACAGAATGGACTTGTACGAGGATCCAAGATTTAAGACCAACCCGCTCCGAGTCGAGAACAGAACTGTAGTCGACGATGTCATGAATGAAATCACTTCTCAGAAAACCAACGCTGAGTGGCTCGAGCTGCTCGATGGTAGTGGACTTGCCTGTGGACCCGTAAATAGCATACAAAACGCTCTGGAACACCCACAAGCGCAAGCAAGAGACATGGTACAAGCGAAGGCAACAGACACCTTAGGTGGCGCACCTCTAAAAATGATTGGGCCTGCCGTCAAGTTCAGTGAGACAAAGGCTTCTATCAGGGAACGAGCACCACTGTTGGGAGAGCACACGGCTGAAGTTCTGCGGGAGATTGGGAGAAGTGACCTTGAGATTCGGGAGTTGTCCAGAAACGAGGTGATATGAAGAGACGTAGGCAGCGAGTCTTCCTCAAAGCTGTCGCAACCGGTGGATCTTACCTAATTAGCTACGGAGCCATCGGCACACGAACTCGATCTCATCGAGAATAGACCGTCAACAGTCTGCTGTCGTGCATTGCATTCCTCCCAGACTTGAGATATAGAAGATGAGAGCCGTTTATCCCGTAAATACATTAACTACCGAATGTTGCGCATTAGCCAAATAATTATGGTTATAAAAAGTTTCATTTTCGACTCTAATCGCATCTAAGATCGGATTTACTCGCAACATTGAGGAGTTGGATTATGGCGTAACGCCTCCAATCAAATGCTGATGCGATCCCGACTCCCCTGAATAAGAAATCTAGCAGTGTTTGACCCGTATTATCTACTATGTCAGCTTTAGTCTTACCCGTGTCGAGAAGCAGCTTGACTACACCCAGATGCCCACTTATAGCCGCTTGCCATAGCGGCGTCCGGCCGTGCCGGTTCTTTAAATCTATTGCAGCACTACTCACATTGAGTAGTAGCTTGACCATGCCTTCGTGCCCACGTCTAGAAGCCCAAAACAGCGGCGTGCGGCCATCTTCGTCTTTCGACTCGGCTTCGGCCTTGCCCACATCGAGTAGTAGCTTGGCTATGCCTTCGTTGCCCCCGGCGGCGGCATACGACAGCGGCGTACGGCCAGATTCGTCTTTTGGCTCGGCTTCGGCCTTGCCCAAATCAAGTAATAGCTTGGCTATGCCTTCGTTGCCCCCGCTGGCGGCCCACGAAAGCGGCGTCCGGCCATACTCATCTTTCGATTCAACTTCGGCCTTATGATCGAGCAGCAGCTTGACCACTCTCTCGTGTCCATTTCCCGCAGCCCGTGACAGTGGCGTCCGGCCATACCTATCTTTCGATTCGGCCTCCGCCTTATGATCGAGCAGCAGCTTGACCACTTCCTCATGTCCATTCTCGGCGGCGAATAATAGCGGCGTCCAGCAGCCATAGTCGTCTTTCGATTCAACTTCGGCCTTATGATCGAGCAGCAGCTTGACCACTCTCTCGTGTCCATTTCCCGCAGCCCGTGACAGCGGCGTCCGGCCGTACCCGTCTTTTGATTCGACGTCTGCCTTATGATCGAGCAGCAGCTTGACCACTTCCTGCTGTCCATTTATGGCAGCTAACGAAAGCGGCGTCCAGCCATCCTTGCTTTTCGATTCGACTGCCGCGTTATGATCGAGCAGCAACTTGACCACTTCCTCGTGTCTATTCTCAACGGCTAGAAGTAGCGGCGTCCGGCCATAACCATCTTTCGATTCGACGTCGGCGTTATGATCGAGCAGCAGCCTGACTACCTCTTCGCTTCCATTTTCCGCAGCCCGCGACAGCGGGGTCCGGCTATGGTCGTCCTTTGAATTGATATCGGCCTGGTTCTTATCGAGAAGTAGCTTGACTACTGTCTCGTGGCCAAAGTGTGACGCCAATAATGTACTGTACTTGCGGTGCTGTTTGAAATGTAAGCCTTGAAGCGCCTTCCATTGGAAACGAGCCCAAATTTGGAATCGCCTGCATTGAGTATCGCAGATGTCCAGAGCCGAGGATATTAACTGGTTGGTAGCTCTGCTCTGTGCTTTTCGAAAATGCTCAGGCCAAAAACGGGCGGCGTAACCGAGGAGGTGATGAATGTTTACCAAAGATTCGATGTTTAGCCGTACGGTGGAAAACGGATCCCAGCTATGTTCTTCTTCAAAAACATGAAACATAAGGTAGGTGACGCATATTTTTGATAGAAGAAGCTCTGACTCTACCGGAACAAGAGAGTGCTTCCATCCACGAGCATGCGTCTCGTCGGTCGCAACTAGGAACTCTTTGGCTGTCTGATGAATCAAATAGACCCTTTCATCTATAATGCTTACAAAAAGGCCGCAAAGATTTCTAACAGTGGTTCCAAATGTTGCCTCTTTTTCCAGGTCGAGATCTTCGTAGGATCTGTGATGATCTTCAATAGCTAGAGCTATGTTCATTTCGTGCAAAGAGAGTGGCCTAACCGCCGCCACGACGATGTGAAGAAGTTTTCGTGCTCGCTTCTGGTCGTTCGCTCTCGATAAGATCGTCTCATATGCTTGCTCGACGGTTTCTGGAATGGTACCAACAATCCGCTGAAGCTTCTTCTTCGTTAGACCTATCTCATTGCGGATAACGTTTAATATAAGTGTCAGCCAGAGATACGTCCTGTGCGTCATACTCGAGAGCTCTTTTTCAACTGTATACTGCTCTGACTCGTCAAGCCCTAGTTCGGGGCCCAGCTTGGAGACTCTCCATTTTATGACAGTATCGATCTCACGTCCAATCGCATCTGACTCTTCCTCCCCACGTAAGTGTATTGTGGGAAAATTGCGAGTGAGCGCCATGAATTGCCGTTGAATGTGAACATAAGGACGGCTAGTGATGAGAAATTTGAGTTTGGATACGTTTTGGTTGGAGGAGCTGACAGTGTCGCTGTAGAAAGTATTCACAGCGTTAATGACATTGTATCGCCCAGACTCTTCGCATTCATCAATAGCATCCAAAATACAGACGATTTCGCCAGCTTCCGAATCAGCTGCAGCCTTGATCAAGACAGTCCAGAGTTTGTGAAACGATTGCGGTAATTTACTTCCTTCTGTTTCGTAATCAGGCAGAGCATAGCGGACGAGCGAACCTTTCTGCGAGAACAGCTGGTGCAGTAATGCGGATAGCGCGGCAGTGACGCTCTTCTGCTTATCGTCGTCATCCTTGAAGAAGAAGTAGCAAGTGGTCCGAGATTCTGTGCTTTTGAGGTCCACATCGACTAGAGATTTAGATAAAACCGATTTTCCGCATCCCGGATCTGCCGACACCCAAAGGAGACTCGAGGAGTTACTTGTTCGCCACTTTGTAAAATGGTCATGCTGTAGAAACCATTGGCAAGTTCCATCAAGTCGATCGGGATTCCTATCTTTGAATCGTTCATAGTCCGAAGTGCGTAGTGCCTGTAAGCATCTCCGTTCATCTTCACTTAATTTTACTTGTATGAATCAGCCATCTTATTCTATAAAGCTCTTTCGGGTTCGATTTACCTTGTCCAAATTCATTGCGGGTCAAACGCTTGTCTATCTCCTCGTGAAGTCGACGGAATGCATACTCTTCTTTTTCGCCATAGATCAGTGCCATGTGAACCTCGAATATGCCTAGGAGGCAATAAGCTTGGTCCTCTTCAATAGTAGTACGACGTTTCGCAGCCCATGACATTCGTTCATCAATACTGAAGTCAGACAGAGGAGTTCCTTGAAGCGCCTTCACCGTGATGCCGCTAGCCCTGTGAATTTGTGGTTCCAGAGACTTCTTGTCGCCGAGCCTCACACCGTCCCGGGAGAAGAATTCGATTGCGCGCGGAGCAAGGAGCTCTTGAAGCGTCCAACCACGAGTAAACCACCGACTTCGCTCAAAAGCTGACTCCCATAGGAGTTCGGAAGACCGTGAGTGTTTACCGGCCGAAACGTCGGAAAGATAGACGTAACATTTAGTAGCATTCTCATACCACTGGAACATGGAGTTGATGGCCTCCGACAGCTCGGAACTGCTTGATTTGTCAATGCAGCAACTGTCTATCCAGACGTATTCAAGACTATCCTTTTTAGCCTGTTCTCCGCAAAATTGAATCTTTCGATAGCCAGATTTGTCTTTCCCTATGGCTTTTAACAGATCTTGGTAAGTTACTTCCTGGTTATCTGCTTCCCATGTATGCGAGAGGATGGCATAGCTCGGAATCTTGTTGCGATCATGTGTGGTCAGGCTGAAGCTACCATCAGCGTTAATCTTCAGGAGACGCATTGGTTTCTAGGGTTGGAAGCGTATAAGTAAGAAATCTTTGGAAGGTGTTGCTCCTACAAGGCTATGGCTTCGGAGTGATGGCGTTATGGGGGTGATGCTTTCTGTACGGTTGTTAGTGTGGAAGAAAACAATCACTTGACTAGCCTTGGCGTTTCATATATACATGTTCAGTGTCACTACGACGAGGTCTTGGAGAATACAATGCACCAGTGTGAAAAGAGAACCTTAGATCTCGCGTTGCTCCTGAGTTCGTTTACTGATGTCACTGAATTCTTGAGGTAACTTTTGGCTGACTGGTTTGAAGGCTAAAGAAAGTGAAACGGCTAGCATCGAACATGATCGCGGTAGCACTTTCCACTGCTTAGTGGAATCGAATCTGCCCTTCTCTCGCATTAGCTCATGATGTGGCTTTCAACATCCTGCTCCAGGCATAGCAAAAATGAGCTTAAAATAACGCCAAATCGCTCTCGTGTCCAGCTGCCAATTGGCGGAGATAGATTTAGTTGTCGTACCAGACACTCAACACCAAGAGTGTGCGGCGCCAGGAGATCCCTTTGAATGTCTGATAGTGTCCAAACCCAATGTATATCTTCTCTGACCCAAGTTTTGACGTCCTTGTGCTTTTGGCGTGAGATCCACGGGGTTCCGCTAGCGTCTTGGTAATTGACTGAAGTGAAGGTGCTGAATGTCGACGGCGAATATTGTTACTCTGTTACAAGACCCGTAATTGCATCAATAACCTCAACGAATTGGGCTGCAAAGTATGAGTTAGCGGGAGTAAATTGAAATGAGGAATTAGTGTTACTTACAGGCAGAGTACCAGACTGTGGCGAAGTACCTCAGGGTATCATAGACGACGTCGAAGTCACTCTGATCCAACACGCTCACCTCTCCATATTCTTCTGCATATTTCTTTACATCCAGGTATACCATACAAGCCTGGAAAGCTGAGAAACATGCTGCCGGTGATAGCTCAATGCAATGTGACGCTTGGAATGCGCGGGCGATGTCAACGAAAATCTGTACCGTCTTCTCCAGAGCAAGGTAAGACATCTTAGCTATTTGCTTGCTTCGCATACTGGGATGGTCTTTTGTCCTCTGGAGCTGATACCAGTGTAAGGTGAACAAAGAACTATTCTCCGTTAGTGAACCGGATGACGCAAAGTGATTGGATAATTTTCACCATATACACAATGAAATTGGGCCACAAAATCGCATATAAGTCCCTTGGGAATCCACACAAAGCTGTGAAAAGATGGCTTGGGTCCTCTGGTCTAGGCGGGAAACTTCTAAGAAGGTTTCTTCTGAGTCCGCGGGAGCTTCTTTGGACGTAAGGTCGTATATTTGACCGTAGATGTAGGCGGCTTGAGCCTCACGGCACATACTGTCGGCATCGGAGGGCAAGAGTGTCAAAACTGGCAGCGTCTCCCCAGCAACAAGGTCAAATTCGTCGGAGTAACTCCAGCCATCATCGACCGTTCGTGGGAGCAAGACATTCGGTTCTGGAGTTTGGATCTCAGCGGGATGCTCATACGTTTGCGGATACTCCAGCGTTGAAAGCCTACATTGTGGTGAGCGCTTGGTGTTTTCTAACTCTGTGATGCCCGGTTCATCGGGTTCGTAGCATTGCTAATTGATTACTCACCTGTCGACGATGATTAGTGCCCACCAGACTCGTTTCCTCTCCTCTAAGAGCGAAGTACCTGTTGCATGTGAAGACAATGTGTAAGTCGTGCTCAGATCCAATCCTAGGTAGTATGCTGCCGAAATAGTAATTCCCAAGGTGCTTCGGGTAGTAGAGTTCTGTCCATGCCATATCTCATAAAGGGCGATGAGAACACCAGAAATGATCATCAAGAAACATGGTCCTTGCTCTAATCGATAGCGATGTAGTTCCTTTACAGAACGATAAACCTCGTTAAGGAATTCTTTGTCCTGTTTGCCGTCCTTGAACTTGTCGGTGGTGGGCGAGGCCAGGTACATGGAGAGGGTCATAATGGCGAATTCAGCATCGGGTACGCCTCCACAGTTTGCCAACCGCTGTAGGTAGCGTTGCTCGTGTATCATGCAGAGCCACACGTGCGTAGTTTGCAGGTAGTTGGTTACCAAATTGTCAAAGCCTCCTTCGATCGTATTAAGGACCGTGTTCACCGTCATGGATGCTCGGAAATCGAACGGCAAAGGCATTTGAGCGCAAAGCGGAGGTTGCTGTACCAATTGAAGCACTTTTTGCCATCCTTGAGAGTTGGGACCCGTTGGCTCGGATCCTGCACAATCAAGGTTCTGAAGGTCAGCCAATATTGAGTCTAAGTCGTCCGCATGTAGTCGCAGACCGGAAGCAGACTGTGACGGTGTGGTTCGCTGTGAATCCAATCCATCTGAACTAGATTGGTCGTTCATGGATACGGCCCGGCCCTACACGCATTGAACTGAAATCAGCGATTTCCTCATTAGGAAACAGGAGGTTGTAATCACCTACCAGATCTGCAACAGAAGATGGAGATTCTCGTGCTTCGAGGGTTAGTTGCCTTTTGCTCAAATCACAATGATATGTTGATCCACCACCATCAGAAGAAATTTGCTCGTCGGAAGCAATGCAGGCATCGATAACGCCACCACGTCTTCTGACGAGCGGTAAAGGGTAATGGACGATATAAAATCAAGCATCCGACATTCATACATACCTTTATCATGTCCTAATGCGCCTTCTCGTTGTCGTCTTCGGAAGTCCTTCATGGCATGAGAACGAACAAACTTCTTGGCTTCTTTGTTCTTCCATGGCTCTGATCCCGAGATGTTCACGAACTCCAGTTGCATGACTACGATAACAGTGGCGACGGCGGCGTCTCTGGGCGACTGCGATGAACTCTACTCTGACTTTGAAGTTATCGAGTGGTGTCGAGAGCACTATGAATACTAGTCTTTTGGTGTACTACCAACAGCGACGGCGGTCCGGATAATGTGCTTGATGAAAAGAACTACCGGAATCAGTCTGGACGGATGTCCACATTCGAATGATTGTGGACTTGAAGGCTTCTGCAGAAAGAGCTGCGCCCAGTCGGATGTAATCGTACGTAGGTTTGGTGCACTTTCAAGCTAGGGCTCGATGAGGGAATTGCTATGGGTTACAAATCCCCGCACAGGGCACTAGCTTTACGCCTTCATTCGGGCCCGCCGGAGCAGGGAGCCCGTGGAGACGGCTTGGGGATTACGGCATAGCCAAGGACCAAAAAGACAAAAGTCGCCTTTCAATTTACGCACAAGACGGACGGAAACATGACGAAGAGGGGCAAAATCTCTGGATCAAACTGTGCTACCAGGCTACAATCTGGCATTACAGGGAAATCTTGTCGCTGTTAATGTTCAGCATCAACTCATGTTCAGTCTCCCTATGCAAGTCTAATGCGATGCACTGCTGAGAATGCGAGATATGGAAGGGAATATGCCCTTCAGGGTGATAAGAAACATATCTACGCTCTTGAAATAGTGTGTGATGCTCAAAAGGTACGCCTCTGCCCTATCAGAGCGCTGTCTTACAAAATACGAGAATCGCGTAACTATCCATTGAATCTTTGTCATCCTCTTCTACGTCTTCTTGGAGTCAACAGGGATGATATATTTGGCTATGCGAGAGAGTGATCGAACCACCTTTGTTGCTCTGTAGTAGACCCTGCGCACATAAGTCGCAAGCTCATCGGCGATCAGATGAGTT